>Ga0307990_1000321_pt1 | contig 45667 bp, 45 predicted proteins | sample EllFjometagen129_FD_203168 | JGI IMG/M metagenome (GOLD analysis project Ga0307990, IMG submission 203168) | Marine microbial communities from Ellis Fjord, Antarctic Ocean - #129 | ecosystem: Environmental > Aquatic > Marine > Unclassified | place: Southern Ocean | collected 2014-10-08
TCAAGTAAAAAATGTATTTATTTCTCAACTTTATTCATATAAACTCATAAAAAACATACTGCCGTCGATACGTTAGTACGGTGTTAGCGAAAGTAACTATATGCAAGAACCTAACCGGAAACTACTGGTTGAAATCATAAGAGTAGGATTCAATGAAACCCAAGATTAGACATGTATTAATCCAAGGCCTATTCATAATAAATTTTTTACTTGTCTTTGGACTATTCAATAGCAATGCATCATCAGATATTCCAAGGAGGGTTTTTATTCTGCACAGTTATGAGGCCGGCCATATCTGCGGCCAACCGCAACATGACGGTGTTATTGCAGCGCTGAAAAAGGCCGGATTCAATAAAAAAGAAGGTCTTGAAATCGAAGCGTACTATATGGACACCAAACGAAAAAATAACACTCCGAAACTCATGATGGTGCAGGCTCGCAAAGCTTTGAGAAAAATCCGTTCTTTTAGTCCGCAGGTACTTGTAACGTTAGATGATAATGCCTTTCGCACCGTTGCCTTAGATCTGGTCGATTCACCAGTTTCTATAGTTTTCTCAGGAATGAACAGTCAGCCGGAACACTACAACCTAATTAAACCTTGCATCGATTCCAGGTCACATCCAGGTCACAATATCACCGGTATCTATGAAAAACTTCATATTGTTGATGCCATCCGAGTCCACGCAAAGCTCTTTCCAGGTCTAAAAAAGATCAGGATATTTGTGGATCCATCCCGAACTGGTCAGGCAATCTCAAAACAGATTAAGATCGAGATCAAAGAAGGATCAATTGCCTGTGACTGGGAAATGAAAATAACAAGGAACTGGGAAGAGTATAAAACAGAGATTTGCGCAACAAACATGGATTCAGATGTGGGTGCCATTTATCCTGCGGCCCTCCTGCTTAAAGACTGTAAAGGAAAGACCTATACAGCCCCGGAAATCTTTGCCTGGACTGTTCAAAACTCAAAAAAACCTGAAATAGCCCTTAATTATGCATTTACCTATTTGGGCCTGTTTGGAGGGGCGGCTGTGGATTTTTACTCCATGGGTTGCCAGGCTGGTCAAATGGTGGCCAGGATTCTCAGGGGAGAAGATCCAGGCAATATACCTATAGAAGAAGCCCGGAGATATGCCTTGGTATTCAATGTGAAAAGGGCTGAACAACTGGGCATCAGAATCCCTCCGGATATTCTCATGGCCGCAGACGAGGTGGTTTTAGACAGTCCGTAGCTCAGGGAGACTAAGTGGCTTCAAAGAAAAGATTTTCAAGGTTTATTGTCTGGATCCTGGTTATTTTTCAAGGGGTATCCCTCACCCTGGTCGTGGGTATCCTTTACGCTACACTCAGCAATAGCATGGACCATGAGTTTTACAATAAGCTCCAGGTACAGGAAAGAGAAGTGAGCATGGCCCTCAGCGATCGCTTTAACCATTTGGAAACGCGCATTCGGGAAATCAGCTTGAACAATGCTGTTCGGGTAAGCCTGATGCTTGGAATGAAAAACCAGATTCTGGAACTTATGGTAAGGCAATACCCGTTTGCCAATGGGGCTTTCTTTTTTGTCCAAGAAGAGGGGAGCTCTACGTTTATCCCGGAATTGCCGGGGAGCTTGATGGCCTTGAAACCATATTTGCAAAAACTTTGTCAGAAAAAGGATTTGCAAAAAATCAAATGCCAGGATTTCGGAGATGGTCTGTTTTTCTCGCTTTTTTCCATTCCCATCTACAGAAAAGACGATTGTCTGGGCACGGCCTATGTCTTGTATGACCTGTCCCAGGATATGCATTTCTTGCAACGAATCTTCGGAAAATCCCACGCCAAATTGCTTATTCAGACTTCAGGGCATCTTGTGGATATACGTACAGGCCGGAGCAGAACTCTCCCTGAAGGAATTCTGGATCTCACAGCCAAAGGATCTGATCATCTCCTGGCAGACCTGCTTCCTGGCGAGAATCTTATTCCTTCGGGAATATTTCCCGGCCTTTTTTATGCGGCTTCCTCCGAACCCCTCCAAAAAGAAAAATCATCTCTGATCTTTAGACTTATTTTTCTCTGCGTTGCGATTTTTCTTTTGACCCTTCTGGTCTCCTTCCTGATCGCCCGAAAGGTGAGTAATCCTCTTGAGAGTATGGCCAATCAAGCTTTGGAGATCGCCAGAGAACCTTCAAGCCCTTGTCTACAGCTTCAAGAGGGAAAACTTGAGTATGTTGAGTTCCATAACCTGGCCAATGCATTCAATCAAGTCCTGATAAGCCTTTTGGAGACCCAGAAGAAATTGCAAAAAAGGGCAAAGGAACTTGATGCCTCGGAAAAGAGATACCGAAGCCTTGTAGAAACAAGCCCCATCGGGATTTTGTCCACGGATAAGGACTGGAAGATCATTTTTGCCAATCAGACCTTGGAAGAAATTACGGATTACAGCCAGGCGGAACTTTGTTCAATGAATTTCTGGGACATGGTCAGCGCGGATGAACAGGACAAACAGGACAGGATGCGCCAAGCAGGAGAGAACTATCTAAGGCAAGACACGCAGAAAGGCTGGGAGATCCATTGGATCCGTAAAGATGGCCGGCCCGTCTGTGTAGAGCTCCGGGCTACACGAATCGAGGAAGTAGGCAAACAGGCAATCCTGGTAAATGTAATGGATGTCACGGAGCAAAAGCGGGCACGGGAAGAAAAAAAGGAACTCCAAACCCAACTCCAAAATGCACAAAAGATGGAGGCCATCGGAACTCTGGCCGGTGGTATTGCCCACGATTTCAACAACATTCTCCTTCCTATCATCGGATATACTGAGATGGCTATAACCGATGTGCCTCAAGGCAGCCTGATCCGAAAAAACCTGGGAGAAGTCCTCAAGGCAGCGGAACTCGCAAAGGGTCTGGTCCAGCAAATTCTTACATTCAGCCGTCAGAGTGAAAAGGAACGTAAGCCACTAAAGATTCAACCCATTATAAAGGAGTCGCTCAAACTGCTGAGGGCATCATTGCCTACCACCATTGAAATTCGTCAGAACATAGACAACAAGTGCGGGGTCATCCTGGCCGACCCCACACAGATCTATCAGGTGATGATGAATCTCTGTACCAACGCCTATCATGCCATGCGCGAAAAAGGCGGGATATTGGAAGTGACCCTGACGGAGGTGGATATTGATTCTCCTGAGTTACCCTCCAATCTGGATCTGAACCCGGGACCGTACCTGAATCTTGCCATAAGTGATACGGGCCATGGCATGGACCGCACTGTCGTGGAACGGATCTTTGACCCTTATTTCACCACCAAGGGCCCGGGTGAGGGTACAGGGCTGGGTCTTTCCGTGATACACGGAATTGTCAGGAGCCATGGTGGATATATCACTGTTTATAGTGAGCCTGGTGAGGGGACTACATTCCACATCTATCTGCCCCGAATTGAAGTCAGTGCAAAAGTACCTGAAACCATTTCCATCGAGCCGGCACCAAAGGGCAAAGAATATATCCTGTTCGTGGATGACGATGAGCAGATCGTTAATGTGGTGCAACAGATTTTAGAGCGACTCGGCTACCATGTTGCGGTGCGCACAAGCAGCGTTGAGGCCCTGGAGGCATTCCGGGCGCAACCGGAAAAGTTTGATCTGGTGATAACCGACCTGACCATGCCGAATATGATAGGCACAGAGTTGGCTAAGAGGCTCATTGATATTAGGCCCAACATCCCGATTATCCTTTGTACCGGATTCAGCGAGGCAATTTCGGGAAAAAAGGCCAAGGCGATCGGCATTCGGGAGTATCTCATGAAGCCTATTGCGATACATGATCTCGCCACGACCATCCGGAAAGCGCTGAATAAAGACAGCGGTTGAAAAAAATCGCTCATGCAGATACAGGGCACGGTTCCAGGTCGGTGTTAGAACTCACTCGGACAGGCTTCACATGGGTAATCCTGTTCTTTTTGGAAGACATGATTCCATTGAATTTATAAACAAAATAAATTTCGTCCAGCAATATTCCCACAAAAAATGCAATAGAAGCCCAGAATCCAATATAAACTATATCAGCCTGGAAAGAAATGCAGTTGATCCATAAGAAGATATTGGGTGTAGAATGTGTTATATAAATGTCGGTAGCGTGTGGGGTATCTTTTTTACTAAATTTACTTGCAGAGTAGGCAAAAACTTTAATTAATAAAAGCATTGAACACACTGTTATCCCTTGCGTAAGAAAGAGAGTTGAATTTCCCAAATTTCCTAATATTAGATCAAATATGTTGGTCGGAGTAAAACGGTATGTGCTTAAAAAAGATACCAGGATGACTGAAAGTACGCCGAGCCATTTCCAGTGTTCGGCAAATTTACTACTCTCAACCGGCTTCCTTATCCGGATAGATTGAGCTATACATGTAGGCACAATCATGGAAATAATCATAACAGCAAGAAAAGGCATAAATAAAGTATAGAATGAAATGTCACTAAAACACAAGAGTCCAGCTATAACCAAAGGAGACACAAGAGAGAGCAAAAAAGTTTTTTCAATAGCTAAGTATAAACTCCCGCCCCAAAGCAGAGAGAGCATAGGCGCTGTAAATGCCGGTGGCATAAGAAAAAGCATTACCAAATTTGATGCTACATTATCTTTCATTAATAGAAACAAACTTCCGGCTAAGGCAAACTTTAAGCACCAAAGAACCAAAAATCGCTTTTTCAAACTAAAAGAATTCATTATAGAATTTGTATTTAAGCAAAGTGTAATAAAGAAAGTACTAACACCAAGAAGTATGCTTGTTATTATCAAAAAAGCAAAACTATTTAATGGAAGGCCAAAGGCAGATTTTGCTAAAATGCCAAAAAAGGCGGCTGCTATGATTATCCAGGAAGAATAATAAGTAAGACGATCGGAAATCTCTTTTAAGAGCTTTGATTCAGACTTTATATAACCTACTAAATCCTTTTCACTCATTGGTTTGGCATTTGGAAGACGAAAATCAAAGTAATCATCCACCTTAAGCTTAGCTAAAATCAAGGCAAACATCTCAATAATATACTTATGACATACAACCAGAATTGATTTCCCTGAATTAACTTTTGGGAGTAATACCTCGTAATAGTATTTGCGAACTCTCCTATACATATTATTAAAAGTCTCTCCAGAGTCTGGAAATTCAAGTGGAGAATGGAGTTTTCTTTCATAAGCCTTGTAACCGAAGGATTTTTTGAGTAAATTTTTATTCATTTTTGCAAATATACCAAAGTCTCTTTCTCTTACTTCCGGAGATTCGATAAACGGGATGTTTTCCTGTCCTGATTCTCTTAATGCAAATAAGGCCGTTATTTTGGTTCGAGTAAGATCGGAAGTGTGAACTTCGTCAAACTTAAGTCCCTTTTTCAGTATCATTCGTCCTGCTTCTTTTGCTTGCCTCTTCCCAAGCTTAGAGAGCGGGACATCAATACCTCCGGCAAGGTAGTTTTGCTCATTTGCAAGGGTCTCTCCATGTCTTATGAAATATATTGAGCCTTTCATTGCACCACATCCTTTTTAATTTTTTTAAATATTTGGGGGAGGTTAGGAACAAGAACTTAAAACAGCAATGAATGTGCCAGCTCTCGTGTCCGGATACGCAGACATGGGGCGTTTAAAATATATTGGAATATCAGATAATTAAATATTTTCAATAAGTCCGGGCAAATCATATTTTGCGACTATCCAGTGACTGGTACCCAGACTTATTGAGAAACTACATTTTTCTTTAAAAAATTTTAATAGCAGAACATCCTGCTTGTCAGGGCGACAGACCGATAATCATTTAACTAATAGCTAACCGCTAAAGGCTAGTTGCTCAATTTAAGCATAAGGAACAAATTGACAGTCCCCTGAGGTCTGATTAGGCTCCTGACCATGAGTTCTGTGATCCTTGAACAGCCGTGGGATTTTGCATCCCTGAATACGTTGGCAATTGAGGAACTCGCCAGGAAGTCAGGGATCCCGGACATTATTGCCAAATTTCTGTATCAACGTGGGATAAGTACGCCGGAGGCCGTTGCTCAACACCTCACCCCTGCGTTGAAATCTCTCAGCGATCCCTGGAAGATGATGGATATGGACAGGGCGGTTGACCGGCTGGTCAAGGCAGTAGCTCAGAGGGAGCAGGTGGCCGTGTTCGGTGATTACGATGTCGATGGCGTAACCTCCGCAGCCTTAGTCTTTGGATTTCTTGAGGGGCTTGGACTGAAGGTGATAGTCTATATCCCCCACCGGGAGCACGAGGGCTATGGACTTAGTGCGGAAGGGTTGAGAAATCTCGCATCCAGAGGCTGCAAGCTTTTGATTACAGTTGATTGCGGCATATCGGATAATGAAGAAGTCGCCCTGGCGGGGGAACTTGGGATGGATGTCATTATCACCGACCACCACGAACCTCCTGATTCCCTTCCCAAGGCACTAGCAGTGCTAAATCCCAAGCGTTCTGATTGCCCCTTTGCTTTCAAAGAACTTGCCGGCGTAGGTGTGGCCTTCAATCTTGTCAGGGCCTTAAGACATCGTCTTTATGAGCTTGGGCATTGGAACGCTGGTCAGGTGCCCAATCTTAAGAAATATTTAGATTTTGTAGCCCTGGGGACTGTGGCGGATGTGGTTCCGCTATTGGGGGACAATCGCATACTGGTCCGGGCGGGACTTGAGGTGCTTGATAGATGTGACAGGCCGGGGATCAAGGCATTAAAGGCATTATGTTCTCTGGATTCCGGTATTACCTCCACGGATATCGCCTTCCGCCTTGCTCCACGAATAAATGCCGCAGGGCGGATGGCTCATGCGGATAAAGCTTTCAGGTTGCTCGTCACAGACGATGAGTCAGAGGCGAAGCAGCTTGCCGACGAATTGCAACTGCTCAATCAGGAGCGCCAGGCGGAACAAAAGCATATATTTAATGAAGCATTAGATAAAATCCGATCTCTTGAAAAGCAGCCCGCCTATGTCTTGTCGAGCCCTGAATGGAAAAGAGGCATTATAGGTATAGTTGCATCCAGACTGGTAGAGCAATTCCATAGGCCTGTGATTCTTCTTGCGCTGGACGGAGATGAGGCACAAGGTTCGGGCCGAAGTCCTGAAGGAATCAATCTCTATGAGTCTCTTTGTGTCTGTTCCGGCCACCTTAGTTCCTTTGGCGGACACAAGGCTGCTGCCGGGATGAGGTTGCCATCCGATTCAGTAGAAGGATTCTGCATGGCCTTTCAAAAAGTCGTGGCCTCGGTTCTGGAACAAAACGACTTCTCTCCCAGGCTTATGGTTGATTGCACTGCCGGTATTGATGAGCTCATTGATCCTGGCTTTTCCAGATTCTATGAGCATCTGGAGCCCTTTGGTGCGGGTTACCCGGCCCCTCTGTTTGCAGTTCGGGATTTTTCGGTCTGTCAGTCAAGAGTTGTTGGAAATGGCCACTTAAAACTCTCTCTCATATCCCGGACCGGTTTGAAAAATGAGCATATTAAAGGAAAAGTGGATCTGGTGGGATGGGGACACGGAGATAAGCTAGGTCTTCCATGGGAGGAGCTTGAGCTTGCCTGCATGCCTTGTATCAATGTATGGCAAGGGCGAAAGCAACTCGAACTAAGACTTAAAGATATCCGGTACAGATAGCTCGTGCGACTTAATTCTCTGACACTTTTCGGCTTTAAATCCTTTCCTGCGCGCACAAAACTGTCATTCACCCAAGGTGTTATCGGCATAGTCGGGCCCAATGGGTGCGGCAAATCCAATATTGTTGACGCCATCAGGTGGGTGCTGGGGGAGCAGAGTCCCAGCATGCTCAGGGCCAAGAAAATGGACGACGTACTTTACAACGGGAATAATGACAGGCAAACAAACCTGGCTGAGGTCCGTTTGGTCGTGGAAAACAGAGGTTCTTTTGTCCCACTGGGGTATGAAAATACTCCTGAGATCGAAATAATGCGTCGTATTTATAGATCCGGGGACACTGAATATCGTATTAATGGCAAGAGTTGCAGGCTGAAGGACATCCGCTATCTCTTTATGGATACAGGGGCTGGTGCCAGGGCATACTCCATTTTTGATCAAGGTCAGGTCAGTGCTTTTGTTGACATGGTACCGGGAGATCGTCGTATTTTGATTGAGGAGGTGGCGGGTATCTCCAGGTTCAGGGCCAAACGTAGCGAGGCCGAGCGCCGCATGGCTCAGACAAAGCAAAATCTTGAGAGGCTGGAAGACCTCCTGGTCGAGGTGGAACGTCAACGCAAATTTCTCTCCAGGCAGGCAAAGAGAACAGAGCGCTATCTGAAGCTGCGGAAAGAGCAGGACCAACTGGATCAGGCACTCCTTGCCCATGCGTGGTTTGCTGAGTTGGGACAAAGGACGGATCTGGAAAAAGAGAGGGGTTGTCTCTCTGCCGACCTGTCCGGTGTACAGGCGGAGCTTTCTAAAAATGTCGCCGATCGGGAAAGGCTCGAATTGGAAGTCCTCGAGGCGGAAGAGGCCTTAGCTGCGATTCGTAAGGGCCTGACTGATGCGGAAAACATCCTTCAGGGTCTCAGGGAAGAGGTCTCGCAGCATGAAAAGTCATTAATTAAGGAAGAAAACAGGCTGCAATCCGCCGAGAAGACCTTGTTGGAGCTTAAGGAAAAGGGGGCATTGATAGAACGCAGCCGTGAAAGGCTTCAGAAAGATATCAAGGCCCTCAAGACTGAGGAGGCATCGTACCTGGTTGATGTGTCCGACCGGGAAAAATGGATAGAGGAATCAAAAGCAGCCAGGGGCCAGGTAAAAGAGTCTCTTGAGGCAGTGAAGGTGCAGCTCGTAGATGCGGCAGCCAGGCACGCGAGGCTGGACAGTAAACTCAATGGCTTGAGAGACAGGGAGGATAGACTCAGGCGCCGTCTGGACCAGAGGCAAAAAGAGCTGCAGGGTATATCAGAGCATGTAAGGGGTCTGCAAGGTAACCTGAAAGGGCATGAGGAGAAGGTAGAGGAAACCCGGGCTGAATTGGATTCCCTGTCTCATGATGAAAAAGGCATTGAAGTTGTTGTTTCTGATCTGAAAGGCAGTCTTTCAGCCACTGTGGGAAAAAGGCATAAAGCAGACTCGGAACTGGCATCATGCAGAGCCAGGCTTAATGCACTGAAGACTATTGATGCATCGGGTGAGGGCTTCAGCAGGGCCACTAACAAGTTGCTCAGCTCCGATGTTTCCACATTGGGGGTAGTTGCTGATTTTCTGGAAGTAGAGCCGGGGTGGGAACATTTGGTAGAGATAGCCCTCGGACGCGGAATTCAGGCTTTAATAGTCCCTGACATGGAGGCATGTGATAGGGCCATGTCCTTTCTTAAGGACCAGCCGGCGGGAAGAGCAAGTATGATTATACCTGGTAAGGACCGCGGCAAGGTGGAAGAAAAAAAGGATGGCACCCTTCTTGAGTTTGTCAGTGCGAGACATCCTGTTGACAAGGTCGTGGCCGATATCCTGATTCATTGGAAAGTGGCGCCGGATCTGAAGACTGCTTTTAATATACGCGATACTGACAATAAACCCATTTTTTACATCACCAGGGATGGTGAGATCCTCACTCCATGGGGTGAACTGGTCTTCGGGAACAAAGACAATGCATCTTCAGGGATACTCGCAAGAAAGGCTGAGATCTCAGGACTAACTGTACGTGAAAAGGAACTTCTTGAATCTTCAATGCAGATCCGTAGTGAGGAAGATGAAATAGGCAAAGAACTCTTAAAGACTGAGACCAAACTCAAGGAAGTTAATGAGAAAAAAAGCCGAATTTCTGAAGACCTGGCTGGCCATAAGCAGGAAGTAGACAGTTTACACGTGGAAATTGAGGCTCAAGAAGAGAGGTCACAACGCATAGATTTGGAGATTGAAGAGGCCAAAGAGGAAATACTTGATGTAGAGGTGTCCCTTGAAGGGTTGGAAGAAGCTGTTGAAGTTGCCGTTTCGGCCAGGATTGAAGCTGAGGGGCAGATAAAGGGCCGTGAGGATGCCTTGAGACTGCAGGAACAGGTGCTTTCCCGCAGGAGAGAGGCCCTTGAGGAATATAGAATAAAAATGGCCCGCGTTCAGACTCAGCTTCAGGAAAGGGAACAGGAGCTTGGAAGGCTTGCTGATAGAAAGGACCAGATAGTCCAGGATCGGGAAACGATGCTGGTAGAAAAGCAGGGCCTGGCAGTCCAACTTGAGAACAGGGCAGGGTCTCTCAAAGATGTGCGGCTGAGAGTTGAGGCCAAAGAGAACGATGTCCTGATTGAAAAAAGGCATCTGGAAGAGGCAGAAACGAAATACGATTACACCCGGCAGGCTGTTGCCGGATTGCAAGGCAAGGTCAATGATCTGCAAACCCGGCTCAGGGCTATTGAAGAGCGGGTCCATCAAAATGAGCTTGTCCTTTCCGAAGTGGAACAGGGCCTTGTGTATCTGAAAAAAACAGCCGGAGATCGCCACCGGGCCGACATAGAAGAATTCTGTGATAAATGGCGCATTTCTCCATTTTCTCCTGATGAGGCAAAGGAGCGGATCGGTGATATAACCCGCAAGGTAGATCACCTTGGGTCTGTGAACCTTGCCGCTGTTGAAGAATACAGGGAGCTTGAGGACAGATGGAACTATCTTAATTCCCAGAAAGATGACCTTATCAGCTCAATCGAAGACCTTGAACAGGCCATAGGCAGGATCAATCGTACCTGCAGGACCCGGTTTAAAGAGGCCCTGGACTCAGTAAACGAGAGCCTTTCCAGGGTCTTCCCTTTACTCTTTGAAGGAGGGACTGCTAAACTGGGGTTGACCTCATCTGACGATATACTGGATTCGGGGATAGACTATTTGATACAGCTTCCAGGAAAGAGAATCCAGTACCTGAATCTTCTTTCGGGAGGGGAAAAAGCATTGGCTGCAATGGCCCTGATTCTTGCTATCTATTTCATAAAACCCGGTCCTTTCTGCCTGCTGGATGAAGTAGATGCCGCACTTGATATGGCCAATACCGTGCGGTTTAACCGGTTCATAAAAAAGATATCAGAGCAGTCTCAGGTATTGCTTATTACTCATAACCAGAAGGTGATGGAGATTGCTGATGTCCTTTATGGAGTTACTATGGAGGATAAAGGGGTATCAAGACTGGTTTCGGTAGACCTGGTGGAGAGTCCGGGTAATTGATCAGCGAACTCTACCAAGTTCTCATTGATCCTGTTACCTCTAAGCTGATAATTCAACCTTTCATTAGCCTTTGCAAGAATTCCCTCCACAAAATTACCACTAGTTAGTATCTGAACGAAAAGGCCGTTCAGGTACAATTTTGAGTTCTAAGTTTTGAATTTTGAATTTAAAAAAGGCGATAACCTTAATATGTTAATTGTCCACGACGTAAATTGAGAAAACAAAATTTAGGGTTTCTGTTTAGGCACTAATTAGATATATAAATGATTTGGGCTTTGGGGGATAAGAAGGTATGAAATCTCACTATTTACAGCGAATGAAGCGGGTGCGTGCCATCCTGGCCGGCCGGGGTTTGGATGCGTTTCTTATAACGTGCCCTGAAAACCGTCGATATTTAAGCGGGTTTACCGCAGAGGACGTGGGCATCTCCGAATCAGCGGGTGCGCTTTTAATCCTTCGCAAAGAGGCCATATTGCTCACAGACGGACGCTACGAAGTCCAGGCAAGGGAGGAGGCCCCTGACTGGCACCTGGTCATATACAGACGCGGCCTGGCCCATGCCCTGAAAAATTTGATGCATGACCGCAATGTACACAACCTTGCTTACGAACCTGTTTTTTTGTCGTGCCAACGCTTTGATGCCATTAAAAAGGCCCTGCCTGAAACAGAGTTTATCTCACTTGGGGGCCGGATCGAGACTATGCGCTCAATTAAATCATCTTCAGAGGTTGAGTCCCTTAAAAAAGCCATCTTTGCGGCCGAGAAAGTGCTTGGAGGCATATGGAAAGACATTAAACCCGGCATGACTGAGAAGGAAATTGCCTGGCGTATCATCGAAGGGCTATGGCAACATGCAGAAGGTCCTTCCTTTTCTCCCATTGTGGCCTCCGGACCCAATGCCGCCCTGCCCCACGCTGTTCCCACAGACAGGCCGATCGGAGAGGGCGAGCCCATACTCATAGATATGGGGGCCAGGCTTGGAGGATACTGCTCGGACATGACAAGGACCATTTTTTTTGGTGAACCTAAATCGCCCTTCAGGGAAATATACGCAATAGTCCGCAAGGCCCAAATTGCCGCACAGAACGCCCTCAAAGCCGGGCTTATAGGCAAACAAGTGGACCAAGTAGCCAGAGATGTAATCAAGGATGCCGGCTACGGCCCAAGGTTCGTCCATTCCCTGGGGCACGGAGTGGGGCTTGCAGTCCATGAGTCGCCGATCCTCTCACAACGGTCACGGAAAATGCTCAGGCCTGGGATGGTAGTCACTGTTGAGCCCGGGATATATCTCCCGGACCAGGGCGGGGTTCGTCTTGAAAATATGGCACTTGTAGAGGCCGATGGGGCCACAATACTCAGCAAAAATGACTGGTTCTATGAATTTTGACAAGGCAACTACACTGCCTGCTTATTGCCTGCTGCTTGCCGTCCAGGAAAAAACAAGTCTTACAGAACACCTTGCGGAATTACGCAGGCGTCTGATCATTTGCTTTATTGCGGTATGTGTAGGCTTTGGCATTTGCTATGCCTTGATTGAGCCGATCTTTGCCATGCTCTCAAAACCCCTTGAGGCAGTCCTGCCTCCTGAAACAAGCCTGATCTTTACATCATATCCCGAGGCCTTTTTCACTTATCTCAAGCTGGCTCTCACATGCGGAATTTTTGTAGGAAGTCCTGTTATTCTATATCAGATATGGGCATTTGTGACCCCTGGGCTGTATGAACATGAGAAACGCTGGACCCTGCCCTTTGTCATATGCTCGTCATTTCTGTTCATCGGGGGTGCAATCTTTGGATATATGGTGGTATTCCCCACTGCTTTCAAATTTCTTGCCGGTTATTCAGGTGAGAGCCTGCGTCTGTTGCCCAATGTCAGCGAATATTTCACGCTGACGATCCGCCTTCTTCTGGGCTTTGGACTCGCCTTCGAGCTACCGGTTTTTATAGTATTTCTGGGCCTGATAGGCCTGCTAGATGCCTATACACTCAGAAAGTACCGCAAGTATGCCATTCTTATAATATTCCTCACGGCAGCAATCCTTACACCGACACCTGATGTCCTCAGCCAGATACTCCTGGCCGGACCTCTTCTGGTCTTGTACGAATTTAGTATTTTCCTGGTATGGCTAGTGGGCGCGAAGAGAAGAAAAAGCTGATTCCGCTGAAAAAACCCAATCTGCGGCGTTGCTTCAATTTTCCAGTCACTGCGACGTACGATAAGTACGTCTCATGCCTGGAAAATTTCGCGTCTTGCATCTCGGGCTTTTTGAGCGGAATCATGTTTCAGACTTTTTGCAGTGTAGTCAGACATAAAGGATTTTGAACAAAGGCACTTTTTAACTTCTCCGGTTCGTAAACTTCATAAAAATTCATGGGCGCAAATTACGTTCAACGCCAAAAAGACACTGGCTTGGGCACTCAAGGGAGAGGAACTTAAAAGTTCATACAAAATAACAGGAAGGAGCATATTGAGACTGATTACTTCAGAAGGCCATTTCGATTACGAAATTCATGTTGATACTACAGTTGATGAATGTCCATTTTAATCACCCAACCAGTCAGTTCAGCGGACTGGAATAAGCGCGGCGGCCTTACGGGCAAAGCTTTGGGCCAGCCGCTGACTTCAATCGTTCTCGGCGGCTACGCCGCCGAGAATCGCGGCGCTGACTTTGTCCAGCACCTTGTTCTGTCGCTTTGCGCCAGAACAAGGCACTGGACCCGACTGCGTTTCTCGGAGTCTCAGGGTGCAAGCACCCTGAGGCTCCTGCGATGCTCGAGGGTCAGCGCCGCGATTATGTTGCATCAAATCAAAGCGTCTGAATAAGCAGACGGTCCCTCCTGTAAGGGAACGTTCTTATCACTTAACAAGCACTCGTTGTTATATCGATGTGAAAGAACTACTATCGTTCTGAATAATAGGGGAGGGGAAAAATTATGTCACAACAATCAGTTAAAGAAGCCATTCAACAAACCGCCACCGCTGTAGAAGCTGATGCATCAGCCAGAAAGGTTAAATACCAAGCAACAATGCAATGGGAAGGGGACGTTCGTTGTACCGCGAAAGTGCGAGATTTCGAGACGATGACCATCGATGAACCAGCGGCATTCGGTGGAGGCGACACGGCCATGAGCCCGGCTGATGTCGTCCTTGTAGCACTTGGGACCTGTCAGGAAATCATGTATGCGGCTCTGGCATCGGCCATGGACATCCAGCTCGACGAATGCAAGGTAGACGTGACTGCGGATCTCGATCTCAAGGGTTTAATGGGGATGGACGATGACGTGCCACCTGGCCTGCTCGCTATGGATTATCATGTGTATCTTAAGAGTCCAGCGTCCGATGAAGAACTCAAAAAGTTGATCGATGTGGTTGAACGTCAATGCCCATTGCTCGATACGCTGACTCGCGGTATCGAAGTAAATGGGAAAGTTAACATCAACGATCGAGTGGAATACGTCGGAGCGGGAAGTTACCTGGACCAGCGAGGCGGAAAAGCATCACATGAGCTAAGAACGAACATGGCGTATAAACCCTGATCGTCTGCTCCTGGTTCAAAACAGCCCCATTCACGCTTGCCACATAACAAACGCATACAGCTGGACGCGGCAGAGCCGCGCCGCTGATGCGGGCGTTCGCTGTAAAGACACGATATGAATATTGACGATTATTTGACACAATTCATAAATGGCAACGGCAAAAGTCGCGGGCGGCAACCAGGAGAGCGCTATGCCTCCTTTGATTATTGCTTCAACTATTTTCAGCAATTCAAAGATGACAAAATCTTGCCCGACATGGCAGACAAAGCACACATGGAATTGTCTTGTCTCCATTTGTCATTTTATTTAGCAAGCTGGGGTATGTTTCGCGGATCGTCTTTCCTACTGGGAAAAAGTGCCAAGTTTTTTGAACCACTTGTCCGTGCTATATCTTCGATGGACGAGAGTATCTGGAATGTAGATGCAGACAAATATACAGAGGACAATATTGCTCTCTTGATTCGGTGCGCCAACTCAATTGCCGATAAGCTTGGAAAAGCCAATAATCCAACAGATACGTTAATCACAAAAATCATGCTCGGAGTCTTTGGAAATGTCCCGGCCTTTGACAACAATTTCAGGAAGGGCTTCCACTGCCATTCTTTCGGCGAGAAAAATCTGAAGATGATTAAGAAATTCTATAACGAGCACAATACTCAGATTGACGCTAAGATCATCTACACTTTTGATTTCAACGGAACCGAAACCAAACGACGATACACGAAGGCTAAAATCATAGACATGATTGGTTTCATCAAAGGACAAAAAGCATGAACAGCGAATAACCGGGTGCATTTGACGTCCATTCCGCTGCGCTTCATGACCGCAAGTGATCCGAAACATTAGGTATTATCTACAGTTCTCTAAGAGGTGAAGCATGAATGACGAAAAGAAACAATCCTTTTGGACTACAATTCCTGGCATATTAACAGGTTTGGCAGCCGTCATTTCTGCCGTAGCAACGCTGTATATAGCTCTGAATAAGGACCCATCGCAGCCTCAAATTATCCAAAAGCCGCCAGGAGTTACTTCTCAATTACCCCCTAAACAGGTGCCGTCAGCTAAAGTAAGAAAATACCTCATGGATAAACAGCCCAATAGAATTATTGTCATAACGCATCTTCAACAAAACAAATACAGAATAGAAGAACCAAGTAGTCCTTGGCCTTGGGAAGGAGATGCGACAATTGATGGGGGGCAGCTTACTGGTGAGGCAAAATTTAGAAATTCGCTAGCCACCATGAGAGTAAAAGGTGTTGCTCGAGGTGACGAATCAATAGTTGTAAAGTATAAGTTTATTACTTGTAGTGATGGAAAACCCTCAACAGGAAGAATAGATAATCATATATGGTATCCTGCTAATTGAATCAAACAAAAAATTTAAGCCTAACAAGGCAATTCGAGACATCAATCTAGTTCCCAATTTTCACGTCCCCAATTTTCATTAACATGGGAGCTATCAAGCTCATAAGGGGATTGGCCATTCAAGAACCTATAAAAGGATCGCAACCAGCCAATATAGCTCTTCTCAGTGCTCAAAGAGCGGTGCCTTAAGCGGAGCATCCTGACCATGTCTTGCATCACACCCTTCCACTGAGTGTCGGAATCAATATCTGCGTCCGTTTTACTCTGGCACTTGCGCCGGTTGTAATAGATGTAAAGCCGTATCGCTTCATTTGCCTGGCTGACCTGCCAATCCTCGCGACTCTTCATCAAGTGCCTAAGGAAGCTGTCAATTTTTTCATTTGACACGTACATACATATGTGCATATTATAGGGTGCTATGTTTAAATGGGATGAATTGAAGGCCAAAGCGAATAAGTCCAAGCACGGGATTTCGTTCGCCGATACATTCGCGGTCTTCGAAGATCCAAACGCCGTGACTCTTGAGGATTTTCGGCAAAGTGAGCAACGCTTTGTCACTATTGGAATGGACGCCTTTGGCCGCATACTGGTAGTGGTCTACACATGGCGGGAGGACAATATTTGAATCATTTCCGCACGCAAGGCCGTGCGTTACGAGGTGAGACAATATGAAGGCGAAATATGACTTTAGTAAGGGTAAGCGGGGTGCCAGACTTCCCTCCTCCGGGAAGAAAGTTCGGATTACCATTCGACTTGATCGTGACATTATCGACTGGTTTCGGTCCAAGGTGGAGGAACAAGGCGGGGGCAACTACCAGACGATGCTCAATGATGCCCTCCGAACATATATGGAACGTCAGGAGAAACCGCTCGAAGAAGTCCTTCGTCGTGTCGTCCGAGAGGAGCTCCAAGCTACCCAATAGTGGAAATGGCGAATATGTTGCTTGAGAGGGACCGGGAAAAGCCGTGAAATAAGAAAGGGGACGTTCATGCAGAACGTGCTGAGGGAGTTAGGGGAGTTAGTTTAATAATTGAAAGGAGTTGACCCATAAGGAAGAATTGAAAAGGCAAGGCTGGGACCTGAATCGTATAGTGAATGAAGTTTGCCATATGCTTTCGGTTGATCCTGATGCTTTGCACAAGAAAGGCAGGGCCAACTATCTCTCATCTGCCAAGGGTTTGATTTGTTATTTGGGGTATTACCAGCTTGTCATCAACGGGAAGGAATTGGCCCGGTATTTCGGTGTGTCCCGGCCTTCAGTCTCGCAAGCCATCACGCGAGGTGAAAAATTTGCAAAAGAGAATGATGTTAAACTATTAAGCTAACTCCGTCCCCTAAGTCTTCCAAACCTGTCATTCCACCTGACCGCATGGGTCGAGCGGGTTTTGCTTTTAAACAGTCTACAGTGTCTCGAATTGCAGCATATTTATCATTGTAATCGTCACCCTTGCGGCCGGTGACTTTTACATTGGAAAACCTCAGTGTCAGACCGAGGCTTTCTAGGTTTAACTATTTCGCCTTGGCAAATTCCGGAGCAGTTACCATATGGTTACGCCGCTACAAAATCATATTAATGCAACCATCCAGCGCGCCAGGGTCACTTTCTATTGACCCTCCATAAAGCTGGTACTCAGAATCGATGCAAGCATTTTATTCCCTAAATTCTTGACATTTCGTAATCGAACGATTACATACGTTATATGTTTACTGTTAAAACGCTTCCTGAATTTGACACTTGGCTTACACGACCCGCCTCAGGTTGAGCCGTCGCCTTGACAAAGCTCAGGCGTGGTAACCTTGGGGACGTTAAGCCGGTTGGTGACGGCGTATGTGAAATGAGAGAGCACTTTGGCCCTGGCTGGCGAATGTACTACGCCAAGCGCGGAGACACCCTGATCGTGATGCTCGGAGGCGGAGATAAGGGATCTCAAGAAGCTGACATCGCAAAAGCCAAACAACGCGAAACCATGCTGGAGGATTGAACTATGATCCGGAAAACACGTATTGCTGATCTGCCTGAATTTGACATGGCCAACCAGCTAAAAAATGAAGAAGACATCGCCGCCTATATGACCATGGTTATTGAGGATGGAGACGCCGCCGAGCTTGCTCATGCACTGGGCGTCGCCGCCAAGGCACGCGGAATGAGCGAAATTGCGCAAGCCACAGGCATTACCAGAGAGGCGCTGTACAAGGCGCTCAAGCCAAATGCCAAACCACGATTTGACACTATAAACCGAGTGTGTGCCGCCCTTGGCGTTCGCTTGGTTGCACAACCAGTTCGCTCGCATTAAGTTAATATTTTCGAGGTTATTCAAGTTCATAGTTTCAATCGCAAAACGGCTGTTCCAACAACGCACTGAAGCTGATTGCCTATACTGCGGGCGAAGGTTTTCTTGCTTCCTATCGTAAGCTTAGCAAGCGTTTAAAGCTGGTTCGGTGGCAACAGTTTAGTTCATCGTTATGTGTCTAAGTAACGAAATTTCATTTCTACTTCGAAACGGTGAATTCGAATGTATGAAAATTATTATAATTCATCATCAATCTAAGGAGGATAACAATGAGTAAAGGTACAGTTAAGTGGTTCAATGCAGACAAAGGTTATGGTTTCATTACACCAGAGGATGGAGAAAAAGATCTTTTCGTTCATCATTCGGAAATTAAAAGTGGCGGAGGGTATGCAACGCTTAATGAGGGTCAGACAGTAGAATATGAGGTGGGGCAAGGTCAGAAAGGCCCATGTGCTAATAATGTTGTTCCAGTCTAAATAATCTAAGTAACCTGATGTGGAAACACATATCGGGATAGGGAGGAGCCTCACAGCTCCCCCCTCCCACACCACGCAGCGTACGGGTCTGGGGGGATTTAGGGGACGGAGTTAGTTTAGTAATTTAATTGGCGTTGATTTGCGAATTGCTATCATGGTGACATGCCTCGACACAGACGACTCAATATGCCCGGTACGATTAATCATGTCATCACCAGGTACATGCACAAACGGTGGCTAAATGCACTTTTCACCAAATATGTGCGTTTTCTTAAGACCGTTAACAAGCTAACCACGGTGTGCAAAGGACGCGCGAAGACGTGCGCCTCTGACGCCGACCGTTCGGCGGCAGAATAATCACAATGGCAACAAAAAAAAATTGATGAGATGCAAGATGTGAAGCATTTGGACGAATGGTGACGATGATTGACTAAAGCCGTTAACTGATAACGGTATATCATCCTTTTTGATAAAGATGGGGCTGATCGTGAAAATCATCAAAGGAGAGGAACGATTGTCTCATTTCCTTGGTGGTATTATTTTCCACTTCGTGGCCGTGGATCAACTCAAAAAAAACGTTGTTAGCTGTGCAGCCGTCTCTGTCCTCACCGATATACAAAAGATGTTGGCCAGGACGCAGGGCCTGCCAGATGCGGGAGGCCAAGTCATCCTCCTGAGGCCAGGCTAGGATGAACAACTCAACTTCAGGATGAAGCCGCAGATAATCAAGGGAATCCATTTGCTGGACAATATCAAGATACCGATCCTGCGGAAAATCAGGCCAGGTTTTGTTATCAATGGAGGTTTGGATCCTGATGCCGTATTTGCAGAGCCAGTGCCCGAGCCAGCCGATGCCTGCCCCGATTTCAACAATGCTTGTGAAATCGGTACAAAGCCGTTGTAGGGATCTTATGAATTCATCAGTGAGAAGCACAAAGGATTGGCCGACATAGGACTCCCTGACCAGCATGGTTAGCAGGTGTTTTTTCCGGTCGAATTCCCCGGCTTCGATCCACTGACGGTCAGTATAGATATAGCTCTTGATCTGGGCGATTGTCGGCAGCCGCTTACTGGTGTGTGAAAAGGTTCGACTCAGGAGGGGGTGGTTGCTCTCACATGAGCAGTCAAGAACTGCTGCTTTTTTCGCTAAGGATAATTGCATATGTTCCCCTGATCAGCATAGCTCAATCGGCCTTTTCCAACTGGAGAAGTCGAACGCTGTTGCTTTTTTGTTCTCACCTATTTTCTCTTATAATAAAATGAACGCTGTTAAAATCCCATATGATCAATTGAGCCAAGAGGCCTTGAATGGTGTTATTGAAGAATTTGTAACCCGTAATGGTACTGATTACGGCGAAGCCCAAATCTCACTTGAAACTAAAATTGCCCAAGTATTAATACAACTTAAATCTAAAGATGCCTTTATTGTCTTTGATCATCATTCTGAAACCTCTACTATCCTTCACAAGGATGATCAAATTTTAAAATCTATTGATTCATAGTTGATCTTTACAGGAAAAGCATATTACAAAAAAATGACAGAAAATTGTACCCCAAATAAAGAAGAATTCATTAAACTGACAACAATGAAAATGCCATTTGGAAAATATAAAGGACTTCGCTTGCTTGATCTTCCAGAACCATATTTGGTATGGTTTTCCAGGAAAGGATTTCCAGAGGGGCAACTGGGGGAAATGATACAGACTGTTTATGAGATAAAACTCAATGGTCTTGAATACCTTTTTAAATAACAAAGTGAAAAAGGGGACAGAATAATTTTTTTAGCTCAATAAAATCAAGGCTTGCGGCCAACAACTGCCAAAAGGGTCGGGTTGAGTAGAAAAGGGACGTTCGTGCAGAACGTGCTGACGGAGTTAGAGGAGTTAGTTTAATAATTGAAAGAAGTTGACCCCTGTCCCCCATACGTCCCTAAGCCCTTAATGTTTTTGGAGAATAGTGTCTGAGTTTTATTTTGGCATCTAAATTGTCGTAAAAGGATGTCCAGTCAGCATGAGCTGGGAATATACTGCAATTTCCAGATCATGCCTGCGATTCTCGCGGCTCAACAGCCGCACCGTTGGAAAGCCTTCGAGCCATACATGAGGCTTCCGGGTTAATTATTCGTTTTTAATCCCTACCATTTCCTCTTGTCGAGGCATTTCAGCCTGTCCTTGACAATTTGTCCTTTATGTGCGACAGTATATTTGTGGAATACGAAATCAATACAACAAATATTTTTGATAGCTGGTTGACTGGGATTAAGGATACGCAACACCGTGCGAGGATTGTCAGCCGTTTTGACCATATTCAACTGGGTAACTTTGGAGACCATAAAAACCTTGGAGGGAACCTGTTTGAGTTGCGTTTTTTCTTTGGTCCCGGCTTCCGGACTTATTACACCATCAAGGGTGGAAAGGTCATTTTTCTGCTTTGTGGCGGCAACAAGTCCACCCAAAGCAAAGACATCAAAAAAGCAAGAACCATTATGGACGAACTGGAGTAAATAGCGATGAAAATAACCACCAAAAAATGGGATGCCAGCGAATATCTGGACAGCCCTGAAATGATCCATGAATATCTTAAGGCTGCCTTTGAAGAGGGGGACAGCGAATTGCTTATGATAGCCATTGGCAATGTTGCCAAAGCCAAGGGTATGAGCGAAATCGCAAGGGAAACAAACCTGAGCCGTCAGAATCTTTACAAAGCCCTGTCGGCAAACAGCTCTCCAAAGTTTGAGACCGTAAAAAAAGTCATTGAAGCGCTTGGCTGTAAACTGGCTATTGCCTGAAAGCATTTTGATACGGAGGTTTTGCAAGTTCATTACTCAATGGGTAGTGCGGCATTTCCATCGGGATAGGGACGCCCCTCACAGGGCGCCCCTCCCACACACCACACAGCGTACGGGTCCGTACTACGCGGTTCGGCTGATCAGGCAGGATCAGACCCAGGGGAACAAAGACCCAAGTGATCATCACTCGGCTCCCTTATCGTCTGTTTCTGATGACGGATAGAGGACTTTATCCTGTGTTGCGGACTCGTCCCGGATTCCCCCGCCTCATCTGCCTGCCCTCTACCTTTTGGTACGGGGCATACCTGTGCGTCGACCCACGCTTTTGCCTCCAGCCTCCTTCAGGCGTACATTGCTGTAGCACCCTTGCCTTTGGCTACCCTTCGCCTCCGTCAGGCTGGGTATGGACTTTGCTCGGGACTTGTGTCACAATCCCAGGCATCACCAATTAGCAGCCGGGCCTTGCCCGGCACACAACGAATGCGTCAACGCGGATTGCCAATACCGCTTCGCTCCATTGGCAACCGGTTACGCATCGCATTCCCGGCGCTGACTTCGTCGCGATTGCGAAGAATGCATATGGATTTAGAATCACATGATCACATATCCGCACTCTTCGATAATGCAAAAGGAGTCGATGAGTTTGAATATTGCTCTATGCTTTTAAGGATTTGCGGAATCGAAGATCATGGATGGTATCCACTGCGTGAAAGTGAAAGCGACTATGAGTAAAGGAAATACCGCTGCATATCCCCTCCTCTGATGGGGCTATTAGGCCATATTTTCATGAAAGGAAGGTGAATAGTGGAACAATCCAAAATAGCCATGAAACCTTACCTAGATACAATCGCCGGGTATTGCAATACCCTTTCAAATGAAGAGCTGACGGATATCATTATCAATTTTGCAAAGGATGTCCCGACCTCGGGCAGAGTAGGCTTTTTGGAAAAACTCCGGTCATATCTCCCTGATCACGGGGTGGAAATGGTGCCTGAAGCAGGTGAGATCGAACAGATTCTTAATGATATACAAGCGCTCAGGGAAAGCATTGAGGAAAGGATCGAGTCCATCGAAGACGGAGGTTACTGGGATGATCGTGATGACTGGGAAGATGATGAATATTATGACGACAATCCTGACTATGTCAGCGAATATCAGGTTGAAGAGCTGGAAACCTTTTTTGATGATGCTGGAAGCCTGTTTCTGGATGACAGACTTGAAGACGCACGAAAAGTGTATGGAGCCATTTTTGGTTTGATCAGTGATATCAAAAAGCAAGCAGATTATTTATACCTGAATGAAATAGATATCAGGGAGGCAAGGGCTAGATATTGCCGTTGTGTTTATGAAACATCAGATACGAACAATAGGCTGGATGAATTTGTTGCGGCCATGGAAATTGACGCATCCGTCCCTCACAATGAAAATGAATATGATGAAAATTATCCCATGATGCAGGATGTTATTGATGCGAGGCCGGGCGAGATAGAAGGGATGGAATCATTCTTGCTGGTCTGGAAGGAAGTATTGACCGAAAGAGGAACAAGAGGAAGACATGCGGTTCTGCTCCTGGAAACGGTTAATCGTCTTGAAGGCATCAGCGGAGTATCAAGGCTGGCGAAAAAATGGAAAAACAGCCAACCCCAGGGATACTTGTTCTGGCTTAATATCCTGAAAGAGGAAAATGATCAGAAAGGCATTATTGCTGTGAGTACAGAAGGCCTGAAGGTATTAAAAGAAGGAAATTTCAGGGAAAGTGTTGCAGAATTGATGATAGATGCGGCAGGAAAACTAAATGACGCGGGACATTTGCTGATCGGAAAACGGGAAAGGGTTTTTTCACATATGAGTGATCAGAGCCTGCTCGATCTTGTGGATGAAGCAACAAAACAGAATGTAAGGAACGAGGAACTTGATACGGTTATTAATTTTTTCAAGGCCCGCAAATCAATTGATGTTGATGAAAAAGTCCTTTATGTAAAAACCCTCTTGATGTCAGGGAAGCTGGATAGCGCGGTTGCTATGGCAAAAAATGAAAAAAGTGTGGGTTGGTCTTATCGTAGTCATGCAGGTGTTGTTTTCGGGTCCATTTTATCGGTTCTTGCCAATCATTCTGAAAAGACAGGGACAATAAAAAGCCTCCTAAGAGGCTATGCAAACGAAAAAACAGTATATTCAGGAAGATTTTCAATTGATTACGACATAGGTACATCATTTTATCAGGAGATCATCAAGGGATTAAAACAAAAAAAAGACGCAAAATCCCAGGCATCCGAATGTCTTCCATGGGCTGAAAAAATCGGAAAGGGCCGGATTGAGCACATTGTTTCCAACAAGCACAGAGCCGCCTATGTCAAGGCTGCGCAGGTGTTGGGCTCTCTTGCCGAGGCTTACCTGAAAATGGGCAAAAAAAACAAGGCCATAGAAATACTGCATGAATACTATAATGAAAAATATAACAGGTTCAGCGCATTCCGCAGGGAGGTAAAATCAGTTGTTATGCATTCAGGCCTGCTGAAAAAATCAGGTTTCTTGACATAAATCAGGTTCAATCTGATCTTATCCTTGGATCCAGGGCGTCTCTCAGCCCTTCTCCCAACAGGTTGTAGCCAAGTACTGTCACAAGGATTGCCATACCTGGAAACATCGAAAGCCACCAGGCTATCTCCAGGTTGTCCTTGCCCTCAGTAAGCATGTTGCCCCAGCTTGGAGTGGGAGGTTGAACCCCGATTCCGAGAAAACTAAGGGCGCTCTCAGTGAGAATTGCCCCACCGACTCCGAGCGTAGTTGCCACAAGAATAGGGGCCACTGCATTTGGTAAAATATGTGAAAAGACTATCCTTGCATTGGAGGCACCTGATATCCTGGCTGCCAACACGAAATCACGCCGCCTGAGACTCAGGAATTCCGCCCTTACAAGCCGGGCCACCCCCATCCAGCTTGTGAGACCTATCACCGCCATGATGTTCAAGATTGATGGCTCAAGAAAGGCAATAACAGCCATTATGAGAAAGATCGTGGGAAAACAGAGTATTATGTCCACAAAACGCATTATTAGTCCGTCTATCCACTTGCCGTAAAATCCGGCAAGGGCACCAAGGATAGTACCAATGACTGTTGCAATTCCGACAGCTACAATCCCAACCAGCAAGGATATTCTCGCTCCATAAATAAGCCTTGAAAGACAGTCCCTGCCAAGTGGGTCTGTACCAAGTAGATGGGCCTTTGAAGGTGACTCAAGAATGTGCCAGGTATCTATTGCCTGTGGATCATAGGGTGCAAGCCAGGGGGCGGAAAGGGCAACAAGACAGAGAAGTCCGACTATTAAAAACCCTGCCACTGCCAAAGGGTTGTTTGTCAATCGATCCAACAATCCTCTAATCCTCAACCTGAACGCCTGTACGAATTCTCGGATCTGCCAGGGCATAGCCCATATCTGCCAACTGATTTCCAAGCAATGTCAACACCGAAACTATCACCAGGTTCCCCATGAGCAGAGGATAGTCCCTGGCCATAACGCTGGTCCACATGAGCTGACCTACTCCCGGTATCGCAAAGATGGATTCAAAGATCACACTACCGCCTATAAGGCCTGGAATGGACAGGCCCAGTATGGTTATTAGAGGTAAGAGAGCATTTCTCAAAGCGTGCTTGTATATCACCTTTCTCTCCGGCAGACCCTTTGCCCTTGCAGTAGTGATATAGTCCTGCCTTAAGACCTCAAGCATTGAGGATCTGGTATAGCGTGATAGCCCTGCAAGTCCGCCAAGAGCAGATACAAGCACCGGCAGTATCAGGTGATGGCACCAGTCCAGCAGCTTTTCCCAACCTGACATCTGTTCATACCCCATAAGGCTATGGAGCCCTGAGATGGGCAGCCATCCCAGGTTTACTCCAAAGTAGAGCATGAGAAGCAGGGCCACCCAGAAGGCCGGGGCCGCATAGGCAATAAAGACAAGGACCGTAGTGACCTGGTCAAAAAAGCTGTTATGACGTACGGCAGCAGTCACACCCAGGGGGACCGCAATTACAAGTATCAAGCCTATTGCAAGGACGTTTATGAGCAGCGTAACCGGAAGTCGCTCCTTGATTTTGTCCCAAACGGGTCTCCTGTCCGGGGAAAATGACCGCCCAAGATCCAGCACGGCCAGTCCTTTAAGCCATTGCAAGTACTGTATGTGCAGGGGCCGGTCCAGGCCGTACTGGGCCCTTAGACGCTCTCTCATCTCAGGAGTCATTTTGGGATTAAAATCGGCCTGCAGGCTCATGGGCTCACCCGGGGCAAGATGCATCACCATGAAAGATATGATGGTTATGCCCAGGAAGGTAGGCCCAAGAGTAAGGATCTTTTTGAGTAAATACAGAAATAGCGCCATATTAGAAAATGATTATACTGCAAAAAGTGATTCCGCTCAAAATTCTCCGCTCTTGCCTTTCCTGGTCATTTATTATCCTGATTTGTTATTGTTGAATGACCAAATTTGTTTGGCGGACGATCCTATAGTGGACCCGGAAAATGAGACAGCATGTTAAGGTAGAAAACAGACTGTTTCAAGGGGAATTTAATGAAGAGAAAACGTTACAGCAAAGAACTCAAAGCCAAGGTTGCTTTGGCCGCTACGGCAATACAAACAGGCGGCAGGATTTTCTATCTGAATCGAAAACACTATCCCATTCATTCCATATGAATTCATCTGACAAAAAAATATTTGCTGCTATTTTCTTTTCCATTTTTACGTCTGTTACAGGCGTGGGGATAGTAGTCCCGCTTCTGCCGGTGTATGCCCATGATCTTGGGGCCAGTGGTCTGTATATAAGTCTGGTCTTCGGCGCGTTTTCCCTTTCACGAACGTTTCTACTTCCATATTTCGGCAGGACTTCAGACAAAAAAGGGCGCAAGCCGTTTATTGTCGCAGGCCTGCTTGGCTATACACTGGCTTCCGTTGCATTCATGTTTTCAACCGATGTCAATTCATTGATTGTCGTACGATTTTTACAGGGTATTGCATCTGCCATGATCATGCCGGTTGCACAGGCCTATATAGGAGATATCACGCCTGAAGGAAAAGAGGGTTTTTATATGGGTCTTTTTAACCTGTCAATGTTTCTGGGCCTGAGTATTGGCCCCCTGGCAGGAGGAGTGATCAATGACAAATTCAGCCTGAATTCAGCTTTTGCGTCCATGGGGATTCTTGCGGCTGCTGGCTGCTTTTTAAGCTTTTTCTTGCTGCCGCCTGTTAGTTCGGAAAGGATTGTAAGGAGGGATAAGGCTCCGGTGTCGATTGACAGGTTATTAAGGGACAGGGTTATAGCAGGCCTGTTCATTGTCCGGTTTTCCTATGTGACCTGCATTGGAATCATATGGTGTTTCCTGCCCATTTATGCGGATTTAGAATTCGGGTTTTCAAGTTCTTTGATTGGGGTTCTTGTCATGCTGGGGGTATGTGTAAGCGGTATGTTGCAGGTCCCGATGGGCTTACTGGCTGACAGGCTTAATAAAAGGTACATGATTATATCCGGCAGCCTGATAATCGTATATGCAATATATTCATTTTCATGGGCAGAGGGATTCCGAGATATCATTATCGCGGATATTCTCTTTGGAGTGGGAGGCGGATTATCAACACCGCCGGTGATGGCACTGTCTGTGATAAAAGGTAATGAAAATAAATCCATGGGGTCAATCATGGGGCTTCTGACAGTGGGGCACAGTCTGGGAATGATATTTGGTTCTTTTTTTGCCGGTATTATAATGGATTATTGTAGTCTCAGGAGTGCATTTCCATTAGGGGCAATGATAATGATGGCAGGAATCTTGTTTTTTATTTTTTTGACGCGGGAAAAAGGATTTGCAAGAAGCCGGGTTGACTTAACTGAACCAAAGAGCTAAAGAAATTATTACTGGTATTCGATAGAGTTGCAAAAGGCATTTTTTTCAATTAGAAATTTGTGAGATTTATCATATACTGTTGAACGAATAGGTTGTAATTCCACTATGGAAGGTAATAAAATATGGCTGAAGAAGCAATCAAACTTGGTGGAAAAAGAAAAAGTATTTTTGTTAATAAAGTAAAAAAATTTCTTCCTGAAGGGGGAAATCTTAACCTTTGCCTGACATGTGGTGCCTGTTCATCTGGCTGTCCGGCAACGGGTCTTGAAGATATGGATCCAAGGAAATTTTTGCGCATGGCTGCTCTTGGGCTGGATGAAGAGTTAACAAGTACGCCATGGATATGGATGTGTACCATGTGTTACAGGTGTGTTTATGCATGTCCGATGAAAATTGATATACCAGCGTTGGTGTATGCAGCTAGGGCAAGCTGGCCAAGAGAGACAAGACCTAAGGGGCTTGTCGGATCATGCGATATGGCATTGAGAAATCAGAGTTGCAGCGCCATGGGAACACCACCTGAAGATTTCCGTTTTGTGGTTGAAGATGTTCTCGAGGAGTATCGCGAGACACAACCGGAATTTAAAGATATGAAAGCACCTATTGACAAAAAAGGTGCTTATTTTTTCTTGAATCAAAATTCCAGAGAGCCTGTAACAGAACCGGATGAGATGGTCCCTCTCTGGAAGATCCTTCATATCGTAGGTGCTGATTGGACTTATGGATCCAAAGGATGGGCCGGAGAAAATTACTGCATGTTTCTTGCCGATGATGATTCATGGGAAAAAATTGTCAGGACAAGTATAAATACTGCGAAAGAGCTTGGGTGCAGAGTCTTTCTCAATACTGAATGAGGGCACGTAACCTATGCAGTCCGGTACGGACTGAAAAAATTCCATATAGAGCATGACCTGGAAATTGCCTGCATGTATCAATATTATGCCAAATGGATTAGAGAAGGGAAATTGAAAGTAAATTCCGATTGGAACAAGGATTTAAAGATTAAGTTTACTGTTCAGGATCCATGTCAGATTGTGCGCAAATCTTACGGGGATGAAGTTGCCGATGATCTGCGTTACGTAGTCAAGTCAATTATAGGTGAAGAAAATTTTATTGATATGACTCCCAATAAATCGAACAATTACTGTTGCGGTGGTGGCGGAGGCGCTCTCCAGTCTGGATATAAAGCACAGCGTTTACAGTATGGAATAGTAAAAGATAAACAGATTAAGGCCACCGAGGCAGATTATTGTATTGCTGCATGTCATAATTGTCACTCGCAGATTCATGAATTAAGTGAGTATTATGGAGGAAATTATTCGGTGGTTCATTTATGGACATTGCTTTGTTTATCTCTTGGAATACTTGGTGAAAATGAACGTGCATATTTAGGCGACGACCTTAAGGAAGTTGCTGTTTATGGTGCCTAAGAGAATTGCTCAGGAAAGGGCGGAGTCTGCAGTGAAGGGTGGTAAGAGGGAGACATTTCCATGTCAAAAGATGTAAAGGGATCGGTAATGGTTGTTGGTGGCGGGATTGCCGGAATGCAGGCTGCGCTGGATCTGGCGAATTCGGGCTTCCTGGTGCATATGGTCGAAAAATCCACTGCTATCGGTGGTGTGATGAGCGAGTTGGACAAGACCTTTCCCACCAATGACTGCGCCATGTGAATTATTTCCCCCAAACTGGTCGAGGTCGGCCGGCATCTGAACATCAACCTCATCACCCTGGCGAATGTGGAATCTGTTGAGGGTGAGGCGGGAAATTTTAAGGTCAAAATTCGTAAAACCCCACGTTATATCGACAGCTCCAGATGTACTGCGTGCGGCGATTGCGCCAAGGTGTGTCCTGTCGCATTGCCAAGTGAATATGATCAGGGTCTAGTCAAAAGAAAGGCTACCTTCAAGAAATACGCCCAGGCCATACCTGGTTCCTTTGCCATCCAGAAGGGCGACAAGGCCCCTTGCTGTCTGGCATGCCCCGCAGGATTGAATGTCCAGGGTTATGTGCAGATGGTGAAGCAAGGCAAATTCAAAGAGGCACTGAAGATCATAATGAAGGACCTGCCCCTGCCAGGGGTACTTGGCAGGATCTGTCCTCATCCTTGCGAAGACGCCTGCCGGCGGAGCAAAATCGATGAGCCTATAGCCATCCGTGCCCTCAAGCGACTGGCATCGGACCAATTTGATCCTCGTGACATTGAGATTGAATGTCTGCCGTCAAGAGGTATGAAAGTGGCCATTGTCGGCTCCGGCCCGGCAGGGTTGTCCGTTGCCTATCATCTGGCAAAAAAAGGTATCCAGTCTGTAATTTTTGAGGCATTGTCTGAGGCTGGCGGCATGCTTCGTGTAGGTATTCCAGAGTACCGGCTTCCGAGAGAGGTCCTGGACAGAGAGATCGAAGTAATTACCAACCTGGGTGTGGAGATCAGGACCGGGACTGTTCTTGGTCCTGACCTGACTGTTGATGACCTCTTTGCAGAAGGCTTCAAGGCGATCTACCTGGCAATCGGCGCCCACAAGGGCATCGAACTGGGCATCCCGGGTGAAAACGCCAAAGGTGTCCGTCAGGGCGTAGATTTTCTCAGAGAGGTGAATCTGACCGGAAAGACCGATGTAGGAAAAAGTGTGGCCGTTATCGGAGGCGGGAATGTGGCCATTGACGTATCACGTTCAGCCGTGAGGCTTGGCGTAGAAAAGGTCATGATCATCTACCGGCGTACCCGTGCCGAGATGCCTGCCTGGGAGGAGGAAATCCAGACGGCCGAGGCAGAAGGTGTCAGTCTTACATACCTCTCTGCCCCTCAGGAGGTGCTGACACGGGATGGCAACGTGGTTGGGCTCCGGTGCATCCGGATGGAACTGGGTGAGCCTGATTCATCTGGCAGAAGGAGGCCAATTCCCATCCCCGGAAGCGAGTACGACATAGACATAGATCAGCTAATACTGGCCATTGGCCAGAGACCCAATATTTCTATATTAGAACATATATCAGGCCTGGAATTTTCTCGCCGGGGGACCACTGAAGTAGATCCTGTCACGTATGCAACGAGCCGGGAAGGAATTTTCGCAGGTGGAGACATGCAGACAGGTCCATCAGTGGCCATCCGTGCGATTGCTGCCGGCCGGGAGGCTGCTGAGAGCATTTGCCGGTATCTGGACGGACGGGACATGGCAGAAGGAAGGGCGCCCATTACAGTGGAGAATCCGGTTTACCGTCCGATCCCTGGAAGTGAAGCTAATAGGACAAGGGCGAAAATGTCCGAACTCCCTGTGGAAGACCGGGCAGGAAACTTCAGAGAGGTGGATCTGGGGCTTAGTGAAGAATCAGGAAAAGAGGAGGCCGATCGTTGTCTGAACTGCGGGTATTGCTGTGAATGTTTCCAGTGCGTTGAGGCCTGTGGGGCCAAGGCCATAACTCTTGAGACACATGCACAGAGACCCGAGACTATCGAGATGGAAGTAGGTTCTGTTATCCTGGCACCAGGTTTCGAGTCCTTTGATCCCTCCGGATTAGATACCTACATCTATGCAAAACATCCTAATGTCGTTACCGCCATGGAATTTGAGCGTATGCTCTCTGCTTCCGGTCCCACCATGGGGCATCTCGTGCGATCTTCCGACGGGAAGGAACCCAAAACAATCGCCTGGCTTCAGTGTATCGGATCCAGGGATATCAACCGGTGTGACCACGGCTATTGTTCTTCAGTCTGTTGCATGTATGCCATCAAAGAGGCGGTCATTGCCAAGGAACATGCGCAGGGCGTGGAATCGACCATTTTCTATATGGACATACGTACCCATGGCAAGGATTTTGAGGAATATTATAACCGGGCCCGTGATGAGCACGGTGTACGGTTTATCCGTTCGCGCATTCATACCGTAAATCCAGTGGAAGACGGCAATCTTGAGCTCGTCTATGTCGATAACAATGGTAAATTGAAGAACGAGATATTTGACCTCGTAGTGCTCTCAACCGGCCTTCAGATAGGAAAGGATAGCATAGAACTGGGGAAACGCCTCGGGATTGAGCTGGATAAATACAATTTTGCCATGACAGATAGTTTTGCACCTGTAACAACTACACGAAGAGGTGTTTTTGTATGCGGGGCGTTCCAGGGACCAAAGGACATCCCCCAATCTGTTACAGAGGCCTCTGCGGCCGCAGCGGCATCCAGTGTGCTTTTGAGCAAGAGCCGCTGGACACAGACCAAAGTTCAGGAAATGCCGCCAGAGACCAATGTGATTGGAGAGCCGCCGCGCATCGGGGTCTTTGTATGCCAGTGCGGCATCAACATCGCAGGTGTGGTAAATGTACCCGAAGTGCGGGACTATGCCAAGACACTCCCATATGTCACTTATGCTGAAGACAACATGTATACATGTTCCCAGGATACCCAGGTAAAGATGGCAGAGGTTATCAAGGAACAGGGGATCAACAGGGTGGTGGTTGCCGCATGTACCCCCAAGACCCACGAACCACTTTTTCAGGATACCTTGATGAATGCCGGCCTGAACAAGTATTTGTTCGAAATGGCCAATATCCGCAATCAGGACTCCTGGGTACACAGCAAGGATCCTGCGGCCGCTACGGAAAAGGCCAAGGCCTTGGTACGAATGGCTGTTAGCAAGGCAGCCCTGCTGGAACCCCTTTCAGACACGGAGCTGGGCCTGGAACCGGTTACCATGGTGGTTGGCGGAGGTGTTGCCGGCATGGTGTGTGCGAAAAACTTGGCAGACCAGGGTTATGAGGTCCATCTGGTTGAGCGCTCAGAAGAGTTGGGGGGCCAGGCCAGATTCCTCAATAAGACATGGAAGGGTGAAGATATCCAGGCCTATGTGAAAGACCTGGCAGACGAGATAGAAAAAAGTCCTCAAGTCCATGTACACCGATCCACCGAGCTTACCAATGTGGACGGTTTCGTAGGCAACTTTTCCTCCACCCTAAAAAACGGAGATAAAGAAGTTGAATTAAAGCACGGAGTAGGGGTAGTCGCAACTGGTGGTCATGAATATAAGCCTGTTGAATACCTCTATGGTGAAGATTCCCGGGTGCTCACCCACCTGGAAATGGATGCAAGGTTTATCCGGGATGATCCGTCATTAAATAACCTGGGATCCGTGGCCTTTATCCAGTGTGTCGGCTCTCGTGAACCTGACCGTCCCTATTGCAGTCGGGTCTGCTGTACCCACACCATGGGGAGTGCTTTGGAGCTCAAACGGCGTAATCCGGACATGGACGTGTATGTATTGTATCGCGACATACGGACATATGGGGAACGGGAAGATCTGTTCAGGGAGGCCAGGGAAAAGGGAGTTATATTCTTCCGCTATGACCTGCAATCCAAGCCAAGGGTGAGTAAAGGAAAAGATGTTTTGGAGATTGAGCTGGAGGACCAGATCCTCAAGAGATCCGTCATCCTTCAGGTAGACCTGCTTGTGCTTGCAACTGCCGTAATTCCGTCTGAAGCAGAACAACTGGCCACATTTTTCAAGATTCCAGTAAACGAAAACGGATTCTTCATTGAGGCCCATGCCAAGCTGAGACCGGTTGATTTTGCCACTGATGGAATTTTTCTTTGTGGACTGGCGCATTATCCAAAATCCATTGACGAGAGCATTGCGCAGGCCCTGGCAGCAGCGTCCCGCGCATCTGGCCTCATTGCAACAGGTAAGGTCTTTGCGAGCGGCACTGTGGCCAATGTCAATCCTATGTTTTGCAGCAATTGTGGGGTGTGCGTTTCCATCTGTCCCTACTCAGCGCCATCTATTATGGAAGATGGACGATTTGCAGGCAAGGCGGAGATAAACCCGGTACTCTGCAAAGGCTGCGGCCTGTGCGTGGCATCCTGCCGATCCGGGGCCATAGATCTCAAAGGCTTTGCCCAGGATCAGATCATGGCCATGATTAATGAAGTGTAGGAGAAAAATATGAACGACTGGGAACCGAAAATTACGACCTTTCTTTGTAACTGGTGCAGTTATGGAGCCGCTGATCTGGCAGGCGTGAGCCGTTTTCAGTATCCCCCGAATTTCAGGATAATCCGTGTACCCTGTTCAGGCCGTGTGAGCCCAAAGTTTATATTGGCTGCTTTCCGTCATGGCTCTGATGGCGTGTGGGTCTCCGGGTGACACCCTGGAGACTGCCATTACCTGGAAGGTAATTACTACGCAAGAAGAAAATTTGCCCTATTAAAAGGGCTCCTGGAACATATAGGCATTGAGCCCGGCAGGCTGCATTTCTCCTGGGTATCATCTGCAGAGGCGACCAAGTATGTTGAGGTGGCGCGGGAAGTGGCAAAAGAAGTAAAGGCCCTTGGGCCTGCGAAACACTTTATCAAGAAAAGGGCCGAGGTAGCATAATGCTGGAGTACACCAAGAAGATCAGGGAGACAGCCGGGAAGCTGTTTGAAGAAGACAAGGTGGATGTATTCATCGGTTACAAGAAGGGGAGCGTCCCCATGATGAATCAGCCGGTCCTCATCAGCAATACCGATCAAGTGGATCTACTCCATTGGGACAGCAACTGCGGGCTGAACCTGTGTAACTATCTGACTGGTCGCACAGACAGGATAGGGATTGTCGCCAATGGATGCAATTCCAGAAGCATCGTTACGCATATCACAGAAAACCAGATCAGCCGGGATCAACTCTATATTGTCGGCATCCCCTGTAAAGGCATGATCGACCACCGGGCCGTGCAAAGAGCGGTAAAGCAAAAAGAGATCCTTGCAATTGAAGAACATGGCGAGACCTTCACAGTAAAAGGGAAAGACTTTGAAGAGACCTTTAATATAAAAGATTACCTCCAGCGCAACTGTCTTGTCTGTACCCATCGTAACCCTGTAATATTTGATGAGATGGTCGCTCCGCCCGTGGAGGAGCAAATTGAAGTAGATGCCTATAAGGATGTCAAACAGATTGAAAAGATGGATCCAGAGAAGAAATGGAATTTTTTTACCAGGATGATAGACAAATGCATCCGTTGTTATGCCTGTCGAAACGCCTGCCCCTTATGCTATTGTCCCACCTGTTTTGTGGATGAATCAAAACCCCAGTGGGTGGGCAAAAGCAGTGATCCCATTGACACCATGACATTCCACATATTGAGGGCCTATCACTGTGCGGGCAGATGCACAGACTGCGGTGCGTGTGAAAGGGTCTGTCCGGTTGGTATCCCCATGAGGCAGTTTACCAAGAAGCTCAACAAGGACGCGCAGGAGCTCTTCTCCTGGGAAGCCGGACTGACTTTGGATCAACGTCCCCTTCTAGACGTATTCCGGCCTGATGATTACAACGATTTCATAAGGTAGCGCCTCATGACAAAAAAGATCTATACCAAAGAAGAGTGGATAAAGGCATTAGCAGGCCTGAAATCCTCTTACAATATATTTGTTCCGGTCAAGGACGGAGACTTCCATACCTTCAAGGCCCTGGATGAGAAAAATCCCCCTGATTTTGGTTTTCAAAACACACGGCTTTCTCCAAAATCACTGGTGTATCCCCAATCTGAACGGATATTTGAATACAACCTGGATAAAGATGCCCCTGACGCCAATATCATCAAGGAATCTGAAAAGGACTACTCTCCCCAGGCGATCATTGGAATAAGGCCCTGCGACGCCCATGCCTTTCAGATCGTTAGACCCAATTTTGACAATTCCGAGTATCAAGATCCCTGGTGGATACAACGGTATGAATCGACTACTTTTGTAGGACTTGGGTGCAATGACCCCAGCTCCACATGTTTCTGTACCTCTGTAGGTGGTGGCCCATTCAGCGAGAAAGGTCTTGACGCACTCCTTTACGACCTTGGAGACACATTCCTCATAAAGGCCCTGACAGACAAGGGAGAGACGTTCCTAAATCAGGCACAAGGTGGAAAAGAGGCAGATGAAAAAACACTGAAGGCCGGTGAAGACCTAGCAGCCAGTGCTGCAGATAAAATAGAGTACAAAGTCTCTACTGACAAGTTAAAGGACAAGGTGCAGACCGAGCTTTTTGATGCACCATTTTGGGATGATGTGGCCTTTGCGTGCATCAATTGCGGCACCTGTACATATCTGTGTCCCACCTGCTGGTGCTTTGATATCCAGGACGAGGTGTATAAAAAACAGGGAGACCGGATCAGAAATTGGGACTCCTGCATGTTTCCGCTCTTTACACTGCATGGGTCAGGTCATAATCCAAGGGCCAAAAAGGTCCAGCGTGTGCGCCAACGATTTATGCATAAGCTCAAATACTATGTAGACAAGTACAACAACGGAGTTCAGTGCTCAGGATGCGGCAGGTGCGTCAGGAATTGTCCGGTGAATATAGATATCAGGCAGATTTGTAAAATGATGAATGGTTATAGAGACAATGTTAAATTTTAAATTTTGAATGTTGAATTAAGGTATATGTTTTTTATAATCCTTTTCCACAATTCAAAATTCAACATTTATCATTCAACATTTTCATAGCGGGGAGTATTACATTGGAAAACCCTTACTTACCCTATCCGGTTCGTATAGATAAGATTATCACAGAGACTGAAGACAGGAATCTCAAGACCTTCAGGTTTGTGTTTCTTAATCCCAAGGATGAAGAGAAGTTCTCATACACCCCCGGTCAGTTTGCAGAGCTTTCTATAGCCGGAAAGGGAGAGAGTCCCATTGGTATTGCGTCTTCCCCCACAGAGAAGGGACATATAACCTTTACCGTGAATAAGGTCGGTTTAGTTACGACTCGCCTGCACAACATGAAAGAAGGCGATGTGATGGGCATCCGTGGACCTCTTGGCAACTGGTATCCCTGGGAAGAGATGGAGGGGAAGAATGTTGTCATCATAGGCGGCGGCTTTGCCTTTACCACGTTGAGATCCAGTATCATCTACATGCTCCATCCGGAAAACCGTTCCAGGTTCAAGGATATTACCGTGGTATATGGCGCGAGAAATCCGGGCATGCTGCTTTACAAGGATGAGCTTGCAGAGTGGGAGCAGAGGGATGATATCCATATGCATATTACTGTTGACGGGACGGATGATCCGGACTGGAAATATAACATAGGTTTTGTCCCCACCATTACAGAGCAGAAGATCACCAGCGCGGATAACGCCATTGCCATTGTATGCGGCCCGCCAATCATGATCAAGTTTACACAGCCTGTCCTTGAAAAAGTGGGGTTCTCTCCGGAGAGGATCATCCTCTCCCTGGAAATGCGCATGAAGTGTGGAATCGGCATGTGCGGTCGCTGCAATATCGGCGACAAGTTTGTATGCAAGGATGGCCCTGTCTTTTCCCTGGCCCAGCTTAAGAATATGCCTCCGGAATATTAGCGACGGTCCAGGTAATGGATCATGGCATGACTAGAATGGGAGGGATGTCCCTTCTTTTTCCAAAAAATGCTTAAATTTTTTATAGATGTTCCAAAAGCCTTCAACCGCTTCTTTCCCTGCCTCGGTGAGTTTCGTTCCCCCTCCCTTTTTACCTCCGACAAAAGTTTCAACAAGAGGCCGCTCGGTCTGGCGGTTAATGGAATCAACAAGCTCCCATGCGTGTCTATAGGACATACCCATTGATTTTGCCGCTTTTGAAATGGAACCGAATTCGGCTATACGCTCAAGAAGCACCACCCTGCCACAACCGAGAAAGGTCCCGCCTGCACCTTCTATCCACATCCGTCCCCTTAATTCATAGCCGCCTTTTCTGACCGCAACGTCAGCCGGACTCATGACTTTGTTGGATGGTTTGAATCTGGGACTTGTTTTTCTCCGCATTATAATGCCTCCAGGTTTATCATAAGATATTCATCTTGCAGTTTATGTCCTTGTCTTGACAATCGTTATTCCCAAATGTATATAACCACAAAACTGAAGCCATTCTTTTATAGCACAATGGATCTACCTTCATATAATTTTTAACAACTCGGTCCTTGAATCAGCAAGTTATTCCGGCAAATCAGGTAACGAACTTGGGATGGAATTTGACATTGTCGGGAAATACACCACACCCCTCAAGGGATTGGAATGCCAATTCGGCTATGGACATTTCTGGCCCGGCGAGTTCGTCAAAACCGTGGCGGATGATATTGAGGCCGACTGGTGTTTCCTCCAGCTTCACTACAGGTTTTCCGAGGTTCTCCTATGAATGTCTTTAAAGAATCTAAAGAATTTGGGTTGCTAATTGTTGGGCTGTTTTTCCTGAGTCTTTCCTCTTCTATCGCTCTTGCCCAAGAGAGGCAGGACATAGGCATGGCCGTAGAGTTTATGGACCATGCGGCCTGTGCTTATGTGGCTAGGGACAAGGGCTGGTTTAAAAAGGAAGGGCTCAGATTATCTACCTGTGAAAGCTATGTGACCGGCATGGCGCTGGCCGCGGCCTTGGCCCGAGGAGATATTCAGGTGGCCTATATCTGTCTGGTGCCGGCTATAAATGCTTATGCTAATGCCGGAGTGCCTATAAAGATCGTTGCCGGAACACATAGATACGGCTATGGCTTGGTAGTCAACCCCAACAAGGTAAAGACAGTTAAGGACCTGGAGAGGCCAGACCTCCGGATCGGCTGTGTTCGGGAAGGCGGGGCCGTGGATGTCCTTTTACATAAGACCATTGACAGCTATGGTCTTGATCCGTCCAAGATATTAAATAAAGTTCAGCGGATGAACCCGCCGAAACAGTTGTTGGCCATACAAATGGGCCAGATTGATGCCGCTTTTCTGCCGGAACAATGGGCCACCATGACCGAAGATTATGGTTTTAAGATGTTGCTCACGGCCCAGGATCTTTGGCCCCTGATGCAAGGAAGCGTTTTGGTGGTCAAAGAAGAATTGATAAGGAAACATCTGGATATAGTCAGAAGGCTGGTAAAGGTAACCCGGAAGGCAACCGACTGGGTCAACCGGCATCCGGAAGAGGCTGCGGCCATTATGGCCCGGCAATTTTCAATAACCGGGGAGAAAGTCCTTCCGTCCAAAGTGGTCAAAACGGCTGCTAAATTTGAGATCACCCCTGAGATCCTAAAGCGCTCTATGGGCCAGTTGGAATATACCACTTCGATCAATCAGGAGATGGTGCAAGAGGTGATAGATTACACCGCCGGGTTGGGTTACATAAGAAAAGGCTTCAAGGCCGAGGATATCCTGGATCTGAGATTTTTAAGATGAAACCGGTCGGGAAAATAAGACCAAAGTGGGGGATACTACCTGTAGCTATATTTCTGGCCATATGGGAGATCACCGCTCGCCTCAATCTTGTTCCAGGCCATTTTTTCTTCCCTTCCTTCTCGGAAGTTTTACTGGAATTTTATGAACTGAGTGTCAACGGGATTCTAGTGGATAATTTTCTCAGCAGCCTGACCCGGGTTCTGATCGGCTTTTGCACCGGCTCTATGGCCGGGCTGGCCATTGGTATCCTGATGGGATGGAACAATATCTTGGATAATGCCTTCAGCCCCTTGATCAGCCTTCTCTATCCCATCCCGGCCCTGGGCTGGCTGCCCCTTCTGATGCTTTGGATCGGAATAAATGAACTCCTGCCGATAGCCATAATCTTTATCTGTTCATTCTTTCCTATATGCTATAATACAGTTTGCGGCATCAGGGGTGTCGATAGGAAATTCATTCAGGCCGCCAGGACCTTGGGGGCCTCTGAAGTCAGAATTCTTGCGACTATTGTCCTTCCTCTGGCCCTGCCGACCATATTTACCGGGCTGAGGCTGGAGGCCGGGATGGCCTGGAGGGTGATAATAGCCGCAGAAATGGTGGCTATTCCTACCGGAATCGGTGCCCTGCTCATGAAAGCCGAAAGCCTTATGCGCATAGACATAATTATAGTCTGCCTGATGGTCCTGTCCCTGATGTGCTTTTCCTTTGAGCGATTCTTTACCTATCTGGAGGCCAGGCTGACCCACCGGTGGACCTGTCATGACCGCTATTGAACTGCGGAATATAGAGAATCATGTCTGCCGGGGGGTAAATCTTAAGGTCTTCTCTGGTGAGTTGCTGGTACTTCTCGGCCCCAACGGGGCAGGGAAAACCACCCTCCTTAATATTATTGCTGGCCTGATCGGATATAAGGGTTCGGTCCTCTTTGACGGTCGTCCTATAGATGAACTCCCCACACGGGAGAGAAAGGTAGGTTATCTCTTCCAGGATCTAGTCTTGTTTCCACATCTTGACGTGGCCTCAAACATCGCCTATGGACTGAGAGTCCAGAGATGGTCGAATGAAAAAATTGAGCTAAGGGTCAAGGAATTGCTCCGGTTACTTAAGATAGAACACCTGGCCACTGCCTATCCCTGGCACCTTAGCGGCGGAGAAAAGCAGAAAGTGGCCCTGTCCCGGGCATTGGCCCCTTATCCCAGAATACTCCTTCTGGACGAACCGTTGAGCAGTCTGGATTGGCAGACCTCTCAGTATTTGAGATTTGAGCTCAAGGGTCTTCAACAAAAGCTTGGCATTACCACTCTATATGTCACCCATGACCTCACCGAGGCAAAGGAGGTAGCTGATAGAATGGCCATCATCCTTGAAGGACGGATAGAACAGATAGGGAAGCTGGAAGACTTGCATCCCGGACCATGGGCGAAACAAACCGAACAGCCATAGAAAACTTTTGACTTCAAGGTTCCGTGAATGCTTATATGTTCTCGGATTTGAATTTTTCAAGACCTATTTCCCTTATACGATTAAGACTTTCAATTCTGTTTGTCTCAGAAAAGAATCCGAATATTTTTGAAATTATGTTATTCAATTTTTTGCATTCCCTTAATTCTTGAAAATTCTTGCAATCAGCACATGTATCATACCCGTTATCCATATTGCATTTCCTGATTTTACAATTACGGAAAACAGGCCTTTCACCTCGGCAACCACGGCATTTATTACTTGTATATGATCCGCACTTAGAGCAGACCAAACCGCAACACGCAACTATCACATTTTGATTGTTCTCCGGCATTCCAGTCTCCCATCTCTTGAGATGTATTTTGAACGGTCATAATTGATTCAAAAAACGCAATTTTTAACCGTGTAGTGTATGGTTGAGCCTCTTTTGATAAATCGTAACCGTTCACGGGGTTACAACGCCCGTTTTACCGCAACCCACCGAACTGTAAGCGTTTACGATAAATCTATTTCCCCTGTGGTCGCCTACTGGCCGGTCTCACCGGTATGGCCAGGCTCAGGTATCTCCCATTTTCTTCAAACATCAATCTTTTATCTACCATCATCCTTAAAAAAGGCACGATCCTGTCCTGAGCTATTCCAGGGAAATGTGCCAGGATTCTTTTAAGTGAACGATGCCTCTGGCAGAAAAGATAAATTGCCCTGGATGTTCCCACAAGGCGGTGCATCGAGGGCTCGGCGCCAATCCGCTTCTGGCGTATGATCAAAAAATCCCGGCCGTCCCGAAAGCTAAGGATGGGTGTGCTTAAAGAACCTCTATGAAGTTCGGCGTATCCCTTTTTCCATGCCCTTACCTTTTTTTTGACTGGCTGCCAGATCTTTTTTTGAAGCCCAAGGTTGCCACGATAGGCCTGAATCATAAAACTCATGGAGCTGAAAACATGAGGCGGAAATATGGCAGCATAGTTCGAATGGTTGCAAACCGCCTTGATCCCAAAGGCATTGGGATCCTGCCACACAGGGCTTCCAAGACCGAGCCAGAAGTGGACAAATCTCAAAGGACGAAATGGCAGAGCAAACTCAAGATTTCGCAAGGTTTCCTCCACATCCATAAGGTCACTGCCTGGAAAATGGAGTATCAGATTTGAGACATTTACTATGCCGAGTTCTTCGCAATTTTTCATGATCTCCAGGTTTTGGATGGCCGTGGTCCCCTTGTTGATTTTCTTGAGCAGCCTTGTGCTAAGGGCCTCAATACCGATCTGGACCTCATGCGTCCCTGCGGCCTGCATAGCCTCCAAAATATGCCTGGGGGTTGTGGCCCGTATCTCGGCAAACAGGCTAAAGTCCTTGCTTAGCTTGCCAAGCCCGGTAAAAATATCTCCCGACTCCTTCATCGGAAGCAGGTTATCCATAAAGGCCACAGAGAGTGTCTTATGCTTTGTGGTAAGGTCGTCGATTTCTGAGACCACCTGTAACGGGCTTTTTGACCTGTAACCGTTCCACTGGAGATTCAGGTTACAAAAGGCACAGCCCGAATATTTCGCAGCACCTTGTGTCCGACGCCACCAGCATCCTCTGGATATCTCGGCTGACAAAGTCGGGAAAAAGGTTTTTTGCGGACTGAATGTCTTGAGCAGATCAAAATAGTCATTGTAGTCAGGAGCCGGGAGATTACTCAGGGTCTCCATTTGGCTGAAGGAAACCGGGGTGTCATTATTTGCGGCTTTTTGCGAGACAATCCCCGGGATAGGGGGTATCTCCTCATGGCTTTGGGAATCTCTGAGATGACGAACCAATTGGCTCAGAGGGAGTTCGCCCTCACCATTGACCACAAAGTCCACTTCGGGAAATACCCGGAACAGGTTCCGGGTTGATTCTCCTGCAAACATAGACCCGCCTATTACAATGGAGAGATCCGGGAACCTCTGCTTGATGCGCTTGATAAAATAGAGGGCTGATGTGAGCTGACAAAGACATACTGAAAAACCAGCGAGGCCGAAGGCTCCCCAGTCTGTGGTGTCAATAAAGGCATCTGATACCTTCTTAACCTGGGTAGCCAGGGTTTCAAGACCGGTTTTGAGAACAAGGGGGTTGCCGGAGGCCTCCCGGCGGAAGACCTTTTCTATATACTCAAGGCGCTCCGGGAATAGTAGGGCGGCATATACGGTTTCCGCCAGCCATGTCCTTTCAGAGATGACCTGATAGAGCCTGTAACCAATGGTCTCTGCTACTTTTAAATAAAAGTGGTGGGCTGCCACCTCCAGGTCGGGAAACTGCATGCCCAGATATGCCTTCAGCGTTCCGAGTTGGATAGAGGGGCGGCTAAAAAGAGACCATGGTGTTGAGACCAAAGCAATGCGCTTCAATGGATCAGTTCTTTCTTCTTTTACATTCATTTATTACGTATTCCGGACCTCGTTAAATAGTTGAGTGGCATAAGGCGCGGCGACTTTTTGCCGTCGCCTTAATGCCATTGGCGTCAAAGTTCTGGTTCCTTTGGAAGTTGCGCGCCATGCCACACTGCAATAATCCAAACGACATCGACTTTGGTTTTATAAAAAAACCGGTATGGCGATATAATCATCTCTCGGTATGGAAGGTCTGGAAATTCCGGTATGATTCTTCCGGATTCAGGAAAGTTTTCAAGTTTCCTTAAAATATTTTCAACTCGATTTCGAAAATTAACTGCTGCCGATGGTTTATCATTACGGATATATAATAAGGCAGTAAGAAATTGGGTCCGGGCAGATGGGGTAAATTGAACCTTCACGAAGGCTCCTTAGCCAAAAGGGCGTCGGCTTCAGCAAGGACGATATCCAGATCATATCCTTCACCTTTTTCTATCTCCCTATTCCCCATGGCCAAAAGGCGCAGGATTTCTTTTTCATGTTCAAGTTTCTCATAGGCATCGACACCGATCATTACCGCTGTTGCCCGCCCTCTTTGGGTAATAATCAAAGGTTCATTGTTATTTCGCAATTGTTTCAAAAGCTTGGCAGCATCCTGCCTCAAATCACTCACCGGAATGATATTTGACAGCTTACCCATATCGCACCTCCTATTGTCTTTCTAAACGTACCACTAACAACACTACAAGACAAGGATTTTTCTTTTCGTAAATATGATGGCATGAAATGAATACGCCAATGCTAACCGTTCACGTTCTGAATCCCAACGCGGTGATAGTTGCATACCTCTGTCTGGAATGTCACAGAATGGTGACGGTTTGCTGATAGAGATTGTTCATTACTGAGGCTTCAAGGCGTTCACAAACGCGAGGCGCTTTCCCTTATACTTTTTTATACAGAACGTTCATCAATCGGACCTCAGCTAATGTATCCAGTTCACAATAATTACGCAGGTTTTGAAAAATCCCTTCTTTTTGGTCTTCACCGATCGTACCCTTCAGACACGTCAAGTACTTGTGAGATGCTGTCCTGCCATCCTGTATCTCAAGGTCATCGTATCCTATATCTTTAACAAACGCAGGCAAAACGTTTTTTAATGAAGCGGAACCTTTCATTTTTGAATGGTATAAAAATCGCGAACGAAACGGGATTAGCAGATCCACCATCCGTCCTGTTATTTTATCAAGATGTTTTTTGTATTCAGGGTATGTCTATAATCTACTCAAAATCAGGCGTTTAATGCCTTGCTGTATTTATTCCGAAATGTGCTTGAAAAGGAATTTGACGTCAGTGGTAATGTTATAAGGGCGAAAAAAAGTGATAGAATCCCTGTTGTTTTTAGCAAAAAAGAGATAAGAAAATTTTACAAACATTTCCCTGAAAGATATCTCCTCCATGTAAAGCTGATTTACGCATGTGGACTTCGTATAACTGAATGCATCAGGCTCCGTGTAAAGGATATTGACTTTGAAAACCAGTCTTTGATTGTTCGTTTTGGCAAGGAAAATAAGGATAGAGTGACACCTTTGCCGGAAATGCTTTATCCGGAGTTGAAAAGCCATCTTGAAAAAGTGAAAAGAGTTCACGAAACAGATTTAAAGGCAGGAAGCGGTTCGGTTTACATGCCGAACGCACTGGCAAAAAATTTCCAAATGCTTCAAAAGAGTGGGCATGGCAATATGTGTTTCCATCAAAAAAATATAAGCCTTGACCCACGGACAAAGATTATAAGAAGGCACCATATAACTTCGCGTGCATTGCAGAATGCCATGAGTAAGGCATTAAAAAAATCAGGTATTCCAAAAAAAGCCACCATCCATACACTGAGACACAGCTTTGCCACACATCTTCTCCAGGATGGCTATGATATCCGGACAGTTCAGGAATTCCTGGGGCACAAAGATGTTACGACCACAATGATATACCTGCATGTTTTAAGAAGTTTAGAAGGTAAGGTCATCAGCCCCTTGAAAAAATTGTGAGACCCTTAAAGGGGCTCTTCACTTCACTTGCGTGTCTTAAGACCAACCCACTTAGCGGCACGGGCAAGGGCTTTGTCCAAGGTCCAAAAAACGGCATTCTCTCGGGTTGCAATAGCAAGGTGCAGGGCATCAGGGGCCCTCAAGGGGTGCTTCATGGCCATAATCCATTCCGTTGCCCGTTCAAAATCGCCGGAGCCTACTGATACCATACGCAGAACCCCTGCACCCAAGTGTTTGTCCAGGGCTGCCATTGTTCGTCGGGCATCTGCTGCTTCCATTTCCTTGGTCCTGAATTTTCTGCATAGAAGCGAAGCGAATTCTGATCGAACAAGGGGGCTGATTACCAAAGATCCTACGGGAAGCCTGAGCAACTTACTTTCCACAACGTCGCTATTTGCTTCGGGCAGGTAATACGGTGCCAAGTAGGATGTGTCGATGTAATGGATGTCTGTCAATATCTGGACTCCTCCCGCATTCTGATAATAGTCTCAGAAGCTGAAAGCCCTTTTACGCGTATCTTCTCACGGAAGGCCTTCATGCTGGGTAAGTGGGCTGTTTGCTCAACTGCTTTCAGTATGGCCACTGGTTTACCCCTTCGCACGATCATAACCTCTTCTCCTTGTTCGACCTGCGAAAGGTAAGAGGACAATTTGGCCTTTGCTTCCCTGACATTGGTCTGGATCATGACATCTCCTTTGTGACTACATAATATAGTTACATACAATCATTCTTTCTCCTTGTTGTCAATTAGAATCCATATGCAGCGATTATGGCATCGAATAGGACGGCCTCAGAAAACAAGGGACAAGAGCATACGGATGGGCAAGGGACGGAGGCCGCTAGTGATCACAGTTACGGCTCAAAAACTGTGAGGATTTGGGGAGTTAGTTTAATAGTTTAATTGACGTTGATTTAGCGAATTATTGCCATGGTGGCATGCCTCGACATCATATGATGCAAAACTCCGGGGGCGTCTAATCTTGCTAACCTCGGCATAACTCATCCACTATCACATCCCAGCTAACCCGTCAAGCACGTTCTGCACGAACGTTATATATTGAATCAAACAGAGGATATACCTCAAAAGTCTATCACATCTATCTAAAAGAAATAGACTACCAAAAAAGAAACCTCCTGTTAAGATATATATAGGTAGCAACCAAATAATAT
>Ga0307990_1000322_pt1 | contig 45459 bp, 42 predicted proteins | sample EllFjometagen129_FD_203168 | JGI IMG/M metagenome (GOLD analysis project Ga0307990, IMG submission 203168) | Marine microbial communities from Ellis Fjord, Antarctic Ocean - #129 | ecosystem: Environmental > Aquatic > Marine > Unclassified | place: Southern Ocean | collected 2014-10-08
GATCCGAGGCTCGAACTCGGGACCCTCCCGACTATTAAGTCGGGATGCTTACCTGCTAAACAAAAAAAACCTTTCATTTCTGAAAAGCTCTCCTGTGATTGATCCGAGGCTCGAACTCGGGACCCTCCCGACTATTAAGTCGGGATGCTTACCTGCTAAACAAAAAAAACCTTTCATTTCTGAAAAGCTCTCCTGTGATTGATCCGAGGCTCGAACTCGGGACCCTCTGCTTAAAAGGCAGATGCTCTACCTACTGAGCTAATCAATCAATCAATTATTTTTTTTCAAATTGGAGTGCAAAGATATTAAGCAAATTTAATTTTGCAAAAGATATAATCAATTTATTGCTATTATTTTTCTCATATTTTCCAGCACATACATTATAAGCATTTTAATATGTGAATTTTTTATGATTTTTTAGCATTTTTAAAGATTTATTAATACAAATTATTAATAAATTTGATGCTTTAACTCTAAAACTATAAAACTTATGAAAAACCTAAAATTAATTTGTGTCGTATTATTCATTGGAATTTATGGCATTGTATTTTCTCAAAACGATTTTAACACAAAAAAAATTGCTGTTTTTAAAAACGGAACAGGCTTTTTTATTAAATCTGGTAAAATTGATGCCCCGGAAGGAAATTATATTTTTAAACAAACACCAAAAGCGCTATTTGGTTCGCTTTGGGTAAGTGCTATGGGTGAACAGGTAAAATCCTTACACACCTTACAGGATAAAAGTGTAGAACAAAAAAATGCTGAAAAAATAAGTGACCTCTTGATTGGAAATATCAATAAAAAAGCAAAGATCATTCTATATTCCGGTAGCGATTATGATGCAACAATTGTTGATGTGCAAAACAACATAGTAACATTACAAACAAAAGACAAATGGATTACTACAGATATCACATCAGTAAAAACAATAGAGTTTTATGAAAAACCAAGTTTAACATACGCCCATAAAACTGATGCAAATCAATTATCGGTAGAATTTAATTCTAACGGCAAGAAAGACCTTAACTTAATGTATCTGCAAAAGGGTATAGGTTGGTTTCCAAGTTATTTGGTGGAAATTGATGATAATAATAATGCAGAAATTACTCTTAAGTCAACATTAATAAATGATGTAGAGGATATTGAAAATACAGAATTAAGTTTTGTTGTTGGGGTGCCAAGTTTTAAATACAATTATATTGAATCTCCTTTAACCTCAAATGTTACATTATTGTCATTTATTTCGGGTTTAAATGCGGGAGCATACAGAGCTTATAATTCTTTCGACAATTCAGGTGCTTTATCTAATGCTATAATGACACAATCTATAGCGCCTAACAATACGTATAATAATGATGCGTCATATTTTGTTGATGATACTGAATTTGCTTCCGATTTTACTAATCAGGAAGACCTGTATTTTTATAAGCATAAAAATGTAACACTAAAAAAAGGCGATAGAGCAACATATAATCTTTTAAAAACAAATGTTGATTTTGAACATATTTACGATGTTACAATTAATCCTAACGGTACAAATTATTATTCTTATTCAAAAACATATTCCGATCCTGCGGTAAATAAAGTATGGCACTCAATAAAGCTTAAGAACAGCAGCAAAATGCCTTGGACAACAGGTACTGCTATGGTTGTGAAAAACGATAAAGACGGTACAAAACCAATTAGTCAGGATATGATGAAATACACACCAATTGGCAGCGATACTTACTTAAAAGTTACTATTTCGCCCGATATATCGGTAAAAGAAAGAGATAAAGAAACAAAAAGAGTTGAGAAAAGCAAAAAGAAAAATAGCGACTATTACGACCTTGTAACTGTGGAAGGAAGTATAGTTGTTAAAAATTTCAAGAAAAAAGAAATTAAACTCAATATTAAAAGAAATATATCAGGAACACTTTTAACATCAAACGTAGAATGGGATTTTACAAAGCTCCCAAATAGCTATTATTACTATATTAACCCTATGAATAGCGTAATGTGGGATGTGAAATTAAAAGCAGGAGAGGAGAAAGAAATTAAATATTCTTATACTATTTATATTTATCATTAATTTACTGGAATTAGAAAATTTAACATCATTTCAAAAAACGTAAATATAAATTTTGCGATTAGCAATAATCTACAATTTCTATTTGCGATAAATACTAATATCATTTTTCCAGTTATTGTTTATATTCTTACTTTTGTGGTATTTGCATAAAAACAAAACACCAAAGCGAATATCCGTTATAATATTCATGATCTACAACTTACTTTTGAAGAGTGAACTTAGTGTTTAACTTTATATATCGGATAAAATGAAATTAAATAATAAAATAGTCTTAATAACAGGGAGTTCGTCAGGAATAGGTGAAGCTCTTTGTGAAGAATTCCATAAAAAAGGATGTAGCGTAATTGCTACTGCAAGAAACATTGCATCTCTCGAAAAACTTAAAGCTAAAGGAATACATACTGAGCAAATGAATGTTAATAAGCAAGATGACATCACGAGGGTAATAAAAACTATTATTGAGCGAGAGGGCAGGATCGATATCCTGATAAATAATGCAGGATTTGCATTGATAGGTCCTACAATTGAATTAACAGATTCTGATCTGCGGACACAATTTGAAACTAATGTTATAGCACCACTGGCTCTTGCCAGAGAAGTTGCTCCGGTAATGCGTAAGAATAAGACAGGAATGATCGTTAATATTGGCAGTATCTCGGGTATTGTCTCAAGTCCTTTTTCCGGCGCATATTGTGCCTCAAAAGCTGCATTACATTCATTAAGTGATACCTTGAGAATGGAATTATCACCTTTTGGAATAAAGCTTGTTACAGTTCAGCCAGGTGCAATAAAGTCCGGTTTTGGCAAAACCGCATCAAAATTGGCATCTGATATTCTTAAACCTGATTCGTGGTATATATCAATTCAAGATAAGATCATTAGTAGAGCTGAAATTTCTCAAAACAATGCAACGCCTACTAATAAATTTGCCAGCAGACTTGTTAAATCCTTATTGAAAGATAATCCGTCATCGGTATTGCGTTTTGGGAAAAAGAGTTTTTATCTTCCCCGTATGAAATGCTTGGTTCCAAGGTCAATACTTGATAGCATTATGAATAAAAAATTTGGGATAGCTTCAATAAACGATTGCTAGTATTTTAATTAAAAACATTTAAAGGCAAAGGCTATCGCCTAAATGTAAAAATAAGACCAACGGAGTAAAAACAAAAAAAGTGTCAGCGTGGCTTTAAGCCACACCGACACTATAATTAAAAATTATAATTTAAAGGAGAGTTTTCTCCTTTTTTTTGTTATTTTTGCTTTATAAACAAATTATAGCTATAATCGAAATAAACGTAATTGATTACGTTTACTGAATTGTTAGCCATTATTTAGAACTTGACATTTAGAATTTTTATTAAAAGGAAAATATGAAATCAAAAGACATTTTTAATAGAATAGAAGATATAATTAATAATAAAATTAATAAGTCTGATGGTTCTAAAACAGAAAAGGAAACAGACTCTGAAAATAATTCTGACAAAAACAGTTTTAAAGAAATTATATATTTAGTAATACAGATATTTCTAAATGTATTGAAAGCACCATTTAAAATAGTTGCAAAATATTTAAGAGATGAAATTATTATAGCAGTAAAAAAAGATGCTAAACTTTATGCTTTGATTTTGGGGATAATGGGTGTCTTATTTGTGTTTTTTTCTGTAATATGGCTTTTTATTTCTGTTGCGATCGGCGTTTACTTTTATGAACAAGGACACTCAATACTAATTTCAATAATTTATTCTATCGGATTTCAAATAGTTAGTTTCATTTTGATTGGTTTAATTGGTTTAATTTCTTCAAAAAAACTTAAATCATTTAAAATTTTGAAAAAACTTGCTAACAATAAATTGGAAATAGACTGATTTTTAATATAATATAATTGTCATCTGATAAAAACAGGAAGTAGAATATGAATTTAAATCTAGATTACTAAAAATTACAAAACAAACAATGGCTAACAATGAATATAGTGCATTTGGCAAATAGTGCTAAAAATGAAGATGATAGCAATAAATAAAATTTAGAGTAAGTTGAAAGCAAAGTGTTTCAAAATGCCAAATGTACCATATTCAAACCGTTACTCTTTAATAAATTTTATAGTTTCAAACGAGTTATCCTTATATCTAATGCTTATTAAATAAATTCCTTTTTCCAAACCTTCAGTATTATATGTAAAACTACTTTCATTAACATTGGTGTTAACATAAACAGTCTGGCATAAAATATCGTTTATCTGAATAAAATTTACATTACTCAAATTATCAATATTAAGACTTTCTTTAACAGGATTTGGATAAAGCACCAATTTTTCTCTGCTAATTGAATTAATATCAGCAATATTAGTAATTGAAAACGAGTAAGTTGATTCGTCTGTACTTACTTCTTTATTTGTTACAACAAGCATGAGTTTGGTTAAAGTATATGCTGTTGGTTTATCAAAATCAGTAATAGTGGTAGTACTAATTGGAATTATTTCTTTAACAAATAAATTTTGATAAGCAATTAAATTAATATCCCATTCGCCACCGGCTGATAAGTCAAAATCAAATTGCAGTGATGTGAAATTTGCTGTTAATTGGTAATAATGTGCTGCACATGCATTAAGCGAATTTGAATTGCTTACAGGATATGAGCCAAAATACTGCTCTGATGCAAAATTTGGTATGTTAAGTATTTCATAATTATAAGCTGTTTCAAGGCTTGTGTCATCAATATAATTTGCCAGAGTCCAGTTAGATAATATTTCCTGAAAATTTAATGGGTATGATATACTTGTTAATGAGCTGTTAATACCGCTAACTCCATTTAAAGTATTGGCAACAAGATTTGTTATAAAAGCAGGTCCAATTGTTTGTTCCGACAAGTATGTGAAAAACAACATTGTTTGAACATAATCTGAAAATTGTTGATCCCATACAATTAAATTGTTGTCAGAATCAGCAGGGAAATCAACTATAGGGTCGGGGTAACCAAACAAAACCATTGCAAATTCTGCACATCCTTCATCAAGCCATGTTTCTTCGTTAGGGTCGGCTCCAAAATGTATTAAATGTTGTAATTCATGCGATAAAACAGAAAGAGTGCTGTAGCTTGTCGGGTCAACAGGGTTACAACTCATATAAAGCATTTCACATTCATTACTGTGGTCTCCTGTTATTTGAGCTTCTGTTTCGGTTATTTGATTAAAGGCAGAAAAATATCCGTCAAAAGTAGAGCCGTTATAAGTACCAAGAGCGGAGTAATAAAAAATAACCTTAGGGTCGCCATCTAATTCATCAGGGATTACACCAAAATAATGAATATCCATTTCAACAATTCCCATACTTGTATCAGCAAGAGTAACATCTTCGAGATAATGAATTACGGTATCAACATCTTGTTGTGTCATTGAACTTCCCCATTCAGAATCAGCAACAAAAACATAAGAATTGTCGCCAACTGCTCTGCAGCTTGCATTTTCCTGAATCCATTGTGGTGGCATAACAGTAAGATCCCATCTCCAGAAAGTTTTAGTATCGCCAACAATGTATGCATTTATATCTTTCGATGCTTTTATTTGCTCGTGAAGAGCTTTATCGGCATTTTTTAAATATGCCTGTTTCCCTTTTTCAATATGCTCTGATAACTGAGCTTTTACAGTATAAAAAGAAAAAATGGAAATTAACAGAATAAGTAAATTTGTTTTCATTTTAAGGTTTTATTGATTAGAAATGTAAAAGTAATAAGTATAAAGGAATTTCTTAAATATATATTAAAAAATATTTGATTTATGTTTAATTTCCTTTGATAGATAGTATCGTTTAAAACATTGTAAACATCTTGTTAAAGCGATATATTTTAGCAATTTGCAAATCTGTTAAAAAAAGAATAAATTATTAATTTGATACATTAATAATTAATTCCTACATTTAGGTCTTTAAAATTTACATAAATTCAAGTTATAAAACTATGAGAAGAATTACTGCATTTTTAAACAAAAACAAGTCTTTAATTTTCTTTTTTCTTTTTTTAATTGTTGCTCTATTAATTACAGATGATGCATTTGCACGTTTGGGTGGTGCAGGAGGAAGCAGAAGTGGCGGTGGTGGCGGCGATGGAATAGGTGCTTTAATTTTTTATATATTTATGTTAATCCCGTTTCCTTTTAATTTAATAGTTATAGCAATAATTATTGTTGGATACATTTATGTAAAGAAAAAAGCAAAACAAAAATCTGTATTTAACAAACTTCCAACAGGAGCAACTACAGGAGCTAAGGCAGTTGGTTATGATACATTTATTGCAAACAATCCAAGTTTTGACGAAGCCAAGTTTAAAGAGAAAGTGAAAATTGCATTTACCGATTTACAGTATGCATGGCAGGATAAAGATATGACGAAAGTTAGAAAGTATATTTCTGATGGAATGTATCAAAGACTTAACACCCAGTTTAAAATGATGGATATTCTTTCTCAGAAAAATACCATTGAAAAACTTAATGTTAAAAACATATATATTGACAAAATTGAAAGCGACGGATTTTACGATATTGTTCATGTTGCTGTACATGCATCAATAGTCGATAAGTTTATTAGTGATAAATACAAATCGTTGAACTCCGGTGGTGCAGAAGACTTTGTTGAATACTGGTCGTTTTTAAGAAAACGCGGAGCTGAAGAAAAAGATATGTATTCTACTAACAATTGTCCTAAATGTGGTGGCGATTTACCTACAAAAGCAAGTGAAGTTAGTAAGTGTGAGTATTGTGGCAGTATAACAAACTCAGGTGAATTTGATTGGGTTCTTTCTGAGATTACTCAGGCTGACGATTATGTTACATCTAATCCTATGGCAGTAAAATCAGCAAATCTTAACGAAGCAGTTTTAGGTTTGGTTGAAGATAACGAAGATTTTGCTGTTCAGCTTATTGAAGATAAAGCAAGCAATGGATACTTGCAGATACAAACGGCAAGGGTTGCTAAAGAGCCTAAGCTGATGCGAAGGTTTGTTTCAGATGAAGTTTTCGAAAAACTAACAAAACAATTTGATGCTGAAGAAGAATTTGTTTACAACAGACTTTATCTTAATGATGTTGCATTAATAGGAGCAATGCAGAAGGATAACAAAAATGTATTGATGATATCTATAAAATCATCTTATCAGAGAGTTATTCCAAGAGATAAAAAAGTTGACATTCTCGATGTTGCTGTTACTTCAAAAAATGAGGTAGTAATAATGAGTCGTGATATTAAAGCAGGAGAATCAAAAGGTTCTCTTTATTCTCATAGTTGTCCAAGTTGTGGCGCTCCTGTTGGCGATACAATAGATACTAAATGCGAATATTGCGGAGCTGAACTAAATAGTACAAGCAACGAGTGGATAATTACAGATATAATGGATATACAAGCTTATTATTCATATTATGCAGCAAATGCAGCTAATTTTGTTGCTAAAGTTGACCCTGAAAAATTAGACAGTCTTTACAAAGTTCGTGATTATGCATTTAATAATGTATTAATTATGGTTGCTGCCGACGGTGTATTTGATAACGAAGAACTTGAGTTTACTAAAAAACTTGCTAAAAAGTGGGGATATAAACTTGAGAAAATACAACCAATGTTCCAAATGGCACAAAATGGTAAGTTAGTTGTTCGTATGCCCGAAGATGATAAATCGCGTAATAAGATTTACAAATTAATGGAAAAAGCTGCTAATATTGATGGTAATGTTTCACAGGAAGAGCAACAATTACTTGATAGTATTAAACAGCAATATATACAGAGTGCATAAGCTTATTATAAAAATAAAGACAAAAAACAAAAAATTAAAGTAGAAAAATAAATATTAACCAAGTCACAAAATCCCTCCCCTTTGGGGAGAGCCTGTCCCGAATTTATTTCGGGATTAGGTGGGGCTTTAAAAAAAATAACAAATGAAAAATTTTATTATTTTATTCTTATTTGCAGGTCTAGTAATGCTTTATTCTTGCGGTGAAAACACTTCTGAAACAACAGATAATAATGAAGTTGTTGAAAATAGTGAAACAACAGATAACTCTGACGTTGTGGAAAAAACTTCTGATAATAAAACAGGAGATGCAAAAAATTGTGACGAGTTTCTTGATGAATATGAGGTGTGGATTGAAAGCTATATAGAAATAATGGCTAAGTATTTGAAAAATCCTATGGACGCTGCTTTAGCAGAAGAATACATTGAAGTTGTTCAGGATGCTGCAACATGGTCAACACAATGGCTGAAAATGATATCTTGTGCCAGCGATGAAAAATATCAAAAACGATTTGACGAGATAGCAGAAAAAGCTGATAAAAAAATGGAAGAGCTTGGTTTGCAATAAACAGGGTGAATTAATTTGCGATTTTAAATTTTAGATTAAAGGACTTTTTCTTCTTTTTTACTCCTTTGGTAAAATAAATTTGAATAAGGGGTTTTTGTAATGGAAATAAATGGAAGTTTTCGGTTATACTAATATTAGGACGCATAAAAACAGCACAATATGACAGATAAGCAAAAGGAATTTTTACAATTAGCTGTGATTGAGAAACTCACCTATGATGAAATTTCAAAGAAACTTGAATTAGAAAGAAAAGTCTTTGCTCCTTGGTGGGATGCATTAAAAACGGAAAGAGAACAACTTACTTTAGTTCGAGATAAATGGCAAGCTAAATGTCCTGAGCTTGATTTCAACGAATTTAGAGAGTGGTTTGAAAAAGCTGATAAAAAATGTTTCTATTGCGATATTACAGAAAAGGAAGTTTTGGAGTTGTGGAATAAATATCCTGATTTAACAAAAAGAAACCGAGGCAGAAAATTAGAGATTGAGAGATTAGAACCAAATCTACCTTATAATATAACTTCAAATCTTGTTTTCTCATGTTATTGGTGCAATAATGCAAAAACAGATACTTTTACTAAAGATGAGTTTATTGAGATAGGTAAAGTAATTAGAAAGATTTGGAAAGAGAGGCTTAAATGATTGCAGATTGGTTAACAAATAAAGTTTACTTGGCGGGCAAGCTGAAACTTGATAATACTAAAACTTGCAGAGATATTGAGAAAGTGTTAAAATTTTTCAATTGCGAATATGATTTTCTTCCCAACACTAGAGATATTTGGGCAAGAGACTTTATGCCAATTCAAGTATCACACGACAAGTTTGTTGAGTATAGATACGACCCTGACTATTTACAAGGTACAACTCTGGCATCAAGAGAAATAAAAACCTATCCAGATATTGTATGTGATGCAATAGGGCTAAAAACCACCAAGTCGGACATCATATTAGATGGTGGGAATGTTGTAAAATCTTCAAATGCAGTAATTCTAACGGATAAAATTTTAGAGGAAAACAAATATCACTACAAGAAAAAACAGCTACTTGATAAGCTAAAAGAGGTTTTTGAGGTTGATAAAGTGGTGCTGATTCCTTGGGATTATGAATGTGAATTTGGTCATTCGGATGGAATGTTAAGATTTATAAACGAAAATACCGTCTTGATAAGTGGTTTCTATGAATTTGCAGATTTGGAATTGAAAGAACAAATGCTAAAATCATTCAAAAAAGCAAAATTAGAATGGGAATGGCTAAGGTGTTCTGAGAAGGAAGAAAACGAACAGAATATTGCATACATTAATTTTTTGCAAACAAAAGATTTGATAATAATTCCAAAACTAAATGTAAAGAAAACCGACAACCTTGCATTTGAACAAATTTCAGAATATTATACAGACTATGCAAAGAACAAAAGGATAGCACAAGTTGATATGAGTGAGATTATTAAATATGGAGGTGCTTTAAACTGTATATCATGGACAATAAAAGAAAAATAAATAAATCTATGAATGAAAAATTAAGAAAGTTAGAAAAAGAAATGTTTGAGGAAATTTAAGGTAAAGAGGAAGTTGAAAAGGTAGAAAAATTACCAAAAGTAAATTTGCCTAAGGAATATAGTTCGATTCCAAAAAGAAAAAGATTTGAAATTGATAAAGAATAATAATAAAAAATAAAGATATATGTGTCTTGACAAACGTTTAAAATCATAGTCACCCTGCGGGATGGCAACGCTTTTTAGTGCCATTGTTACCACATGTTTAAAAAATGGAAAGTTTCAACGATATTTGTAACACATTAAATGAAACATACGAAAAGCTTTTTGATAAATTAGTAAGCACAATAAAAATATATAACTAAAACCTTGTATACCATGCCGAAAAAAGAGCCAAATTTACCAATTGCACAATAAAAAACTGATTTAGAAGCTTCAATTATAAAAGAGAATAAAAATGAGCGATAAAAACAAACCGATAATTTATAATAACGAAAAACTAACAGAGTTTTTACTTTATAAATCTTCTAATGGAGATGTAAAAATTGATGTTTTATTGCAAAATGAGACAATATGGCTTCCTCAGAAAAAAATAGCGCAACTTTTTGATGTTAATGTTCCTGCAATTTCTAAACATTTGAATAATATTTTTGAAAGTGTAGAATTGGAAAAAGGAGCAACTGTTTCCATTTTGGAAATAGTTCAAAATGAAAATGGAAGAAAAGTAAAACGAAAATTGGAGTATTATAATCTTGATGCGATTATTGCAGTTGGTTACAGAGTAAATTCGAGCAGAGCTACACAGTTTAGAATTTGGGCAACACAAGTTTTAAAAGAGTTTATAATAAAAGGTTATACAATGGATGTAGAGAGACTGAAAAATCCTACTCCAATATTTGGCAAAGATTATTTTGACGAACAACTGGAAAAAATTCGTGATATTCGAAGTAGTGAAAGGCGTTTGTATCAAAAAATAACAGATATTTATGCGGAATGCAGTATTGATTATGAGAAAAATAGTGAAATAACAAAAATCTTTTTTGCAACTGTACAAAATAAACTTCATTGGGCTATAACCAAGCAAACTGCTGCTGAAATAATAACATCAAGAGCTAATCATAAAAAAGATAAAATGGGGCTTACCTCATGGAAAAACTCACCAAAAGGAAAAATTAGAAAATCGGATGTTTCTATTGCTAAAAATTATCTTACAGAAGTTGAATTAAAACCATTAAATCGTTTTGTAACCATGTATCTTGATTATGCCGAGCATCAGGCAGAAAAAAGTATTCCAATGACAATGAAAGATTGGGCAAATAAATTAGATGTATTTTTGAAATTTAATGAAGAAGATATATTGCAAAACGCGGGAAAAGTAACAGCAGAAATAGCTAAAGCATTTGCTGAAAATGAATTTGAAAAATATCACACAATTCAAGATCGGCTTTATGTTTCAGATTTTGATTTGGCAATAAAAAAACTTTTAAGTGAAGATTAAGAATCAGCCCTGTCAAAAACTATTTTTTTACCATCTATTATGCAGGAAATAATGTCTTTATAATTTACAATTTCGATTTTTTTTATTGTTTCGTTGTTTGCAACAAAATGTGTGTCTGAATAAGAAATGCATTTAGGAACGGAAATAAAATAAATAGATTTACCGTCTTTTAAAATAAGCTGGTGTTTGGCTTTAGCAAGTAATTTTTCAAATGTAATTTTGTTTAATTTCATCTGTTTACTAGTGTAAAATATTTAATATTTTCTTTGAACTACTATCATTTCCTTTTAAAAGTATGATATATGAACCATTTGGTATATTTGAAACATCAATTTCAGTTATATTTTTCATTATTTTTGATTTGTAAACAACTTTTCCCAACATATCAATAATTAAAACGTCAGGTGAATTAATATTATTGCCGGTTTCAATAAATAACTTACTGCTAACAGGGTTAGGATATATTGAAACGGAGTTTTCAAGATCAACATCTTTAACAAATATACTATTTGCAACATTAACAGTAATTGTGTCTGATGCATAGCATCCATTAGCCTGAGAAACAGACAGCCAATAAGAATATGAACCTTCTCCTAATTGGTTGCCATCAACAAATATTATATTTCCTGTTGATCCTGTGTTCCAAAGATAATTGTCATAAACGCCACTTGCACCAATAATAACAACTTGACTGGTAGTTATATTTAGATCGTTACCCAGATCAATAGCCGGTGTTGTCATAATTGTAACATTAATATTAGCATTATTTTCACAGCCATTAATATCACTTACTGTTATTGAATAACTTCCGGTAATTTCCGGTATTATTATGTTAACAGTATCGCTTGTTGACCATAAGTATGTAGTAAAAATTGTATCAACAGAAATTGATTGACCGTAACAGATGCTTGTATCGTTTCCAAGATTTAATGCGGTGTAATCAAAAACATGAACTGTAAATGTGTCTATGCTTAAACAAGAATTTATATCTGTAAAAGAATAATATATCTCGTGAATACCAATACCTGCAATATTTGGGTCGAAAATGGTATCGCTAATAATTCCTGAAATTGTTCCTCCTGGTGGTGTAATTATAAAAGTATCTGCAACAGCATCGGGACAGTAGCCATTCTCAATTCCAATAAAATCAGCAGGAAAAGAAGCATGTACTATTACCGCTTGGTTTATGCTGCAAACACAATTATTTGTATCAATAAATGAATATGAAATATCAAATAGTCCTGACGTAGTATAAGAAGGATGAAAAATACTATCAAGCATTCCTTCTCCTGAAAAATATCCTCCAAAAGGCAATCCTGTAAGAGTGTCAGAATTATCGTTATAGCAATATGGAGATTCCAAACCCGATATTGAAAGCGTAACAGCAGGAGGGTGTACGTAAGTTTGTTGACTCATTGAACTGACACAAAAATTTGCATCAGTATATGTGTATGTAATAGTTTGGTATCCGGTAAGTGAATAGGGTGTAAATATGCTGTTAGTGATGCCATTGCCTGAGAAAATACCTGCAACCGGTGTTCCATAAAGAGTATCAGAAATATCTCCCTGACAATAGATAGTATCAAGTCCTGTAAAACTTACAACAGGATTAGGATTTACTGTTAACATTGCAGAATTACTTGTATCGCTCCCGCATGAATTGGCAGCATAACATCTGTATGTTCCATTATTAGCCGGTAATACGAATCCAATATTATAAGTACTGCTGTTTGATCCAATAATATTACTTCCGTTAAATTGCCATTGAAAAAGAGGAGAATTTCCAGTTACTGCAATATTAAAAGTAATTGATTGACCTTCGCATAATGTAGTATCAGCCGGATGCCCTGTGAATAAAGGTGCTTCAAGAACTGTTAAAGTTGCTATATTACTGGTTGTTGTACCAAAATCGTTATCTATAACACATGTATAGCTTCCTGTATCGGGGATTGAAACGGGGTTTATTATCAGTGTGTCGTTTGTTTCTCCTGTAATATCAGAACCATTAAGTTGCCACTGATACGATAATGGACTGGAACTACTTACGTTGATAAAAAATGCTGTAGAATCTCCATTACATATACTAATATTAACAGCTTGTGTTATTATTACAGGTGCAGAAGCCCATCTGCCAAAATAATTACTTTGATTAAGTCCGGCTGTAGTAAATTGTCCTCCAACAAAAATATCATTATTATATTCGTAAACAATGTATCCATCATTATTTAATCCATCGCCAAGAGGATTCCATGAAGAACCGTCCCACATTGCAATTTTATTAGCAGGATTTCCATCAGCATTTGAAAAAGTGCCGGTAATGTATAATTCTCCTGTGTTGCCTGTAATACTATAAACAGTACTATCTACACCATTTGATATTGCAACCCAGCTGGCATTGTTCCACATTGCTATATTATTGGCAGGTGTTGCTCCGACAACAGAAAAATCCCCTCCAACAATAATTGCGCTATTTGTATAGCGTAGTGAATAGACACCCGCATTTGTCCCACCATTGAATTCGCTCCAATTAGCTCCGTTCCATATAGCAAGATTATTAGCAGTGTTACCATCAGCGTTTGCAAAAATGCCACCAACAAGTACATCTGTATTGTATAAACATAAGGTATTTGCAGTATTGTCAAGTCCTGTTCCCATAGCAGACCAATTGGTGCCATCCCATTGAGCAACATGGTTCGCGCTTACCCCATTTACGTCTGTAAATTCTCCACCTATGTATAAAAAATAATCACCTTGTTTTATTATAGTATTAACAGTTCCGTTTGTTCCTGTGCCATATCCGCTCCAGTTTGTGCCGTTCCACATTGCAATATTATTAACTACATTTCCGCCGGCATTAACAAACGTACCTCCAACATACAAATTATTAGCTCTAACAGCAATTGTTCTAACTACTCCATCAGTTCCTGTTCCGAGCGCACTCCATGATGTACCATCCCATTTTGCAATATTATTTACAGTAACACCTCCTGCAGTAGTAAATTGTCCTCCAACATAAATATCTCCATTCATTTCAACAATTGTGTAAATAGTGCCATCGGGTGCATTAGCCGGTAAAAATTGGTCATCCCATTGTTCGTTTTGACTTAATAAATTTAAGCTAATAATTAAAGAGATAAGTAAAAATGTAAATTTCATTCTCATTTTATGAATTTATAGCATAATAGTTTAAAGCGCGATAAAATTATGAAAATATTTGCTAATTATCAAAAACGTAGGAAATAATATTTGCTCCCATTTTAAGAGCTTTTAAACGAGTTTCTTGTGAATCATTGTGAACAGATTGGTCTTCCCAGCCATCACCAAGGTCACATTCATAAGTATAAAAGCAAACTAATCTGTCTTTGTGTAGTATGCCAAAGCCTTGTGGCGTTTTTCCATCGTGCAAATGTATTTTTGGTAAACCATTAGGAAAATCATATTTTTGATGATAAATTGGGTGTGAAAAAGGTATTTCAACAAATTCATCATCAGGAAAAACTTTTTTTATTTCACGTCTAATATATTTATCCATACCGTAATTATCATCAATATGCAGAAATCCACCGGATAATAAATAGTTACGTAAGTTTTCTGCATCTTTATCTGAAAATATAACATTTCCATGTCCTGTCATGTGTATAAGCGGGCAGCTATAAATATCCATACTTCCTGTTTCAACAGTTAAATAGTCAGTAAAAATATTTGTATTAAGTTCTTTATTGCAAAATTTTATCAAGTTTGGTAAACTTGTAGGATTTGCATACCAATCACCGCCTCCCGAATATTTTAATAAACCAATTTTAACAGAAGTATCTTGTGGAAAGACAAGTGTAGTTGAAAAAAGTAATATTATGATTATAAGTTTATGCATCATTTGATAATCCTTCCATTTCTATAAAAGCCTTCTTCTTTTTTAGTATTATTGCTTTTCATTTTAATCATTTTGCCTTCATCAAATTCTTTAGTATCAGTTAATTTGCCATCCTGATAAGTTTCAATTTTTATAATATTGCTGTTTATATCCCATTCAATGCTTCTGCCAATTTTATATCCCATTTTATAAGTTTCTTGTTTTTTTATATATCCATTATCAAACCATTCAAGCCATTTTCCTGCAGCATAGTCATTAGTGTAAAAATGTGTATATTGTTTTTTATCATTATCATAATATTTTTTCCAGCATCCGGTTTTTAATCCCTCTTTATATTCTCCTGTTACTTTAATTTTATTATTTTCGTAATAACTGGTCCAAATACTATCTTTTTCAAAATTTTTATATTGCCCCGTAAGCCTTGTGTTTCCATTTGCAAACCAATGTGTTTCAGTTCCATTTGAATTAAGAAAATCGATTTCAAATTTTTTATTACCATTATCAAACCAAGCTTGCCATATCCCTGTTGGTTTATTGTGCGTATATTGTTTTATGAATTTTTTTTGTCCGTTTTTATACCAGTAAGTCCATATTCCATTTAATTTTCCATTTGTATAATTTATTTCTTCTTTAGTTTTATTGTCGCTATAAAAACTAACAGCTGTACCTGTAAATGCTTCTTTAGAATTTTGCAAATAATATATGTTTTTTTTCTTCGTAATTTTACTTATATCAACGTTTTGAGAATAACAATTACAAAGAGGAATAATTATTAATGTAATTATTGTAAGTGATATTTGTAAAAATTTCGACATATAATGTTTTTGTAAAAATAATATTTTTTTTAAAAATCAATCAATTTTTAGTGCAGCAATAATATCTTTAATATCTGTAATATTATGCCGACTCAGATAATTTCCAATGCCATCAACAATTTTAACAGAAATTTGAGGGTCTATAAAATTTGCTGTTCCAATTTGTATTGCTGATGCACCGGCAAGAAAAAATTCAATTGCATCGGTAGCATTCATAATTCCTCCTAAGCCAATAATGGGAACTTTAACTGCCTTAGAAACTTTCCAAACCATACCTAATGCTACAGGCTTTATTGCAGGACCCGAAAGTCCGCCTGTAATGGTTGATAGCAAAGGTTTTTGAGTTTCTACATTTATTGCCATTCCAAGTAAAGTATTAATTAGCGAAACTGCATCAGCACCGGCATCTTCAACAGTTTGTGCAATTTCAGCAATATTTGTTACATTAGGAGAGAGCTTTACAATTAATATTTTTTTGTAAACTTTCCTTACTTCTTTAACTACTTCATTGGCAGATGAGCAATTAGTGCCAAATGCCATTCCGCCTTCTTTAACATTAGGACATGAAATATTTAACTCAATTGCAGGAATATTATCAAGTTCATTAATTATTTCGGCTGTTTTAATATAATCTTCAACTTGTGAGCCTGATACATTTACAATAATATTTGTCTTATATTTTTTTATTTGAGGATAAATTTTTTCAGCAAAATACTTAACTCCTTTATTTTGTAGTCCAACAGCATTTAACATGCCCGACGCTGTTTCTGCCATTCTCGGATAAGGGTTTCCTTCGCGGGGATCTAGAGTTGTTCCTTTTACAATTATTCCACCTAATTTATCGATATCAATAAAATCTTCAAATTCCTGTCCGTAACCAAATGTGCCGGAAGCTGTTATAACAGGGTTTTTAAATTCTAAGCCTGCAATATCTGTTTTTAAGTTTACCATTTTAATACATTTAAGTTAAAAACAGGTCCATCTGTACAAGTACATACGTTTCCATGAATTGTATCTGTAACACAGCAAAGGCAAGCACCTATGCCACATGCCATCATATTTTCGAGAGATACTTCACAATCAATACTTTTTTGTTTAGCAATTTTTGCTATTGCTTTTATCATTGGTTCAGGACCACAAGTATATATTTTTTTGTAATTAGAAATATTATTTTTAAAAACGGAATGATTTGTTACAAAACCTTTTTCGCCATAAGTTCCATCTTCTGTAGTTATTATTACTTTTCCGTATTTTTTGTATTCATCAATTTCCAAAATATCGTTTTTTGTTCTTACGCCAATTAAAATTGTTGGAATAAATCCGTTTTTGGTGAAATTTTTTGCAAGATATAGTAGGGGAGCTACACCGCATCCGCCACCAATTAATAAAACATCTTTATTATCAATTAAATTAAAATTGTTGCCAAGCGGAAATATTGTATTTAAAAAATCGCCTTCTTCAAGATATGCCAGTGAGCGAGTTCCTTCGCCAACTATCTGAATTAGGAATTTAATTGTATTTTCCTTATAATCTACATTGTGTATAGATAAAGGTCTGCGAAGAAAAGTAGATTTCGAATTTTCGATTAGTACTTCGGCAAATTGTCCCGGTAATATTTCCGGTAATTTTTCGGGCGAATGAAGTTCTAAAATAAAATAATCGGGTGTAAGGCGTTTTTTCCGTACAATTTTTAAATCTAATATTTGTTTTGGCATTTTGTGAAAAAATTGAATCAAAATTCAACTGTAAAATTATTAAAAATTAATTGATTCTTCAATTGTTTCATTACTCAATTGTTCAATTGTTGACATAATGCTTGCAAACATCAATTTGACAAAGAGTACGTGGCATTTTTTTAGTTTTTTGGACTTACTGTTTTATTATTTTCCTTGTTATCGTTTCTTTATCTGTTGTTACTTTAATAATATACATTCCTTTTGGCTGTGAGTTTAAATCTATCTCGTTATTGCGAGGGTGATAACCCGTGGCAATCTCATTCTTAATAGCAGATTGCTTCGCTTTGCTCGCAATGACGGTGTTTGTTAGGGTTTTTCCTGTAATATCAAAAACCTCAATTTCTACAATGCCCTCTGCTTGTAATATTATTTTTCCTGTGGTGGGATTAGGGAAGATGTTAATCATATCATATTTGATTTCTTTTATCCCTACACAATCTTCGAAAGTAATATTTATTGTATCCGTACCTAAACATGGAGTTATATCTGTTACTGTTACATAAACTGAAACTGTTCCTATGCCTGTTCCTGCAGAATCTATACAAACTGTTTGAAGATTCGAAGTTGTTGACCATAAATAACTCATATATCCTGTTCCTGCATCAAGCGTAATTGTTTCACCTGCACAAATAGTATCATCTGCACCCAAGTCAACAATTGGTAAGGGGTAGATAGTAACAGTATGAGTAATACTGTCTGCCTCCGGGCCAGACTCAACATATAATTTAATATCAAAATTAGTTTGAGTTAATACTTGAGGAAAATTATATATAAATACAGGTGAATTAGTTCCCTCTGGATTATTGTCGACAAACCATTCCCAATGATCAGCTGGGTCACCAGTGCTCCAATCAGTAAATGTTAATGTTTCTTCGGAACATTGTGGATAACCCCAGTGAAATTCTGCATATATCTGAGCTTTGCTCATCAATACTGCTAATAAAATTGATAAAGTAAAGTATAGTTTCTTCATAATAGTAGTTTTTATATTAGACTCAAAATCTTGACAAAAGGTTGCTTACTCCAACACAATTTTCTCAACCGCCACACCTTTGCTTGTTCTTACTTTTATAATATAAATTCCTTTTGGCTGTGAGCTTAGGTCAAGCTCTTTCAGACCTGACAGGTTTTCAAAACCTGTTAGGTGTTTTCTGGTAATATCAAAAACCTCAATACTTTCTATGTCCTCTGCCTGCACATTTATTTTTCCTGTGGTGGGGTTGGGGTAAATAGTAATGGAATTTTCAATTTTGATATTATTAGCAAAAGTTGAGTTTGGAGTATATTCCCAGAAATCATCGTAATATGGTGCACTTCCTGTGCCTAATCCAAAATAACCATTATTTCCAATAGAAAATGCAACACCTTGACCCCTTTTATTTGGTGGGAAATCTGCAATTTGCACCCAACTATTTAAAATTGGACTAAATTCCCAAAAATCAAATTTATAAAATGAACCTTCTCTTCCTGTTCCTACATATCCTTTATCATTAATTGAAAAGCCAACGGCATCTATTCTAGTTGAATAAAAATCCGCTTTTTGTGTCCAAATATTTGTTGTTGTATCATATTCCCAAAAATCATTGTAGTGCACACCTCCATTCTCTCCTGTTCCTACATAACCTTTTTCTTCAATTGAAAAGCCAATTGCCATTCTTCTTCCTCCACCTGCAAAATTTGCTTTTTGTGTCCAAGTATCTGTTAATTGATCCCATTCCCAAAAATCACTATATTTACTACTTAATCCATTTCCTGTTCCAATATATGCTTTTGTTCCAATTGAAAAACCAATAGCATTACATCTTGTTGAAGATGGGAGGTTTGCTTTTTGTGTCCAAGTATCAAGAATTGGGTCATACTCCCATAAATCATTAAAAAAAGTTGGACCAGTATTATCCAAACCTGTAGCTATATATCCTTTCAGACCAATAGAAAAACCTACTGCATGCGAACGAGCACCACCAGAAAAATCTGCTTTTTGTGTCCAAATATTAGTTGTTTTATCCCATTCCCAGAAATCATCAAAATTACTTCCATCAAACCCTGTTCCAATGTAAACCTTGTCACCTATTGAAAATCCAGTAGCATTGTGTCTTGGATCTCCTCCAAAATCTGCTTTTTTTGTCCAAATATTTTGTCCAAAACCTTGTGTGTAAATTATTGTAAGAGTAATTAGAAATAAATAAAATTTTTTCATAACATATAATTTTTAAATCAATAAACCATTTATTTCCCAAAAGTAATAAAAAATTACCATAATTCAAACCTTCAAGGTTTTTAAAACCTTGAAGGTTTATTTTAATAAGCTTTTCAAAAGTTTTGAAAACTTGTAAGAATAACTTGTAAAAATTCTAAATAGAAATTTTAACAATAGCGCTACGTTTGCCTACTTCTGTATCGCCAATAATAAAATATGCACAATACTGTGTGTCGTTTACCATAGGCTCGTTATCAACATAAGGGCTGTGGGTGTCGGTAGCAAGGTACGAAAAGTCGGTTTCGTTGGGGCGCTGGCGGTAAATGTTTACGCCATCAAAATAATCTTCAAGCCCAAAACTCAATTCCCAGCCATGTGGCACTTGTTGTAATTCCAGTACAGGCATAGCATTATCTTCGTCAACTTCTTTATGGGTACCTATTATATCAAATTCTCGCCCTATTTCTTCGTCATAGTCGAGACTCGATTTAATAGTTTGTGCCAGTTTGCGCACTATAGCCTCAATTTCTTTTCGGTCTTTGGCTGTTTTTTTAAATTGTGCACGTTTTTTGTTTAGAATTTCCCGCTCTGTTGTCATATCGCCCAGATATTCATCTGCCGGTACTTTTGCAATTTTTATTTCCTCTTGATTAATACCATAATGGTTTACATACTCAAGCAATTTTTTCATAAAATTCAACAACCAGGCTGCAAATTTCAATTTGTTGCCCGGAATATACTTTCCATATTTACTCATAATAATTAATTTTAATTGTTAATATTTAGTTTTATTAAAAAAAAACATAGTGAAAAATAAATATTCTATCCCGCCAGATGATTTGGCTACCTTGCTAAATGGATTTTCTACATCGCCAAACAATTTGGCTATATCGTTAAATGAATTTTCTACATCGCCAAACAATTTGGCTACCTCGCTAAATGGATTTTCTATATCGCCAAACAATTTGGCTACATCGCTAAATGGATTTTCTACATAGCTAAACAATTTGGCTACATCGCTAAAATATTTTTCCGGCTTTTTTGTGTAATTAGTCTTATTGCAGGAAATTACGTTTATAAGTTTATTCTCTCTCTTTCCATATATATATATATATATACGCTGGCAGGGGTTTGTGGGCTATTGTTAAATATTGTGTTTTTGTGGTTCATTTTGTAAAGATATAAAATAAATTTGAACTTTTCCAAATTATATCAAATAATTTTTTGCTTATTCTTATTTTTTAACAAAAAAAGCCTCTAATTTGCATTAGAAGCTTTTTGTAAAAGATTATCTTTTATTTTTTTATTTAGCAACCATACAGCTATCGTCCTGTAAAGTTGTATCCCAGCAATGCCAATCGCTATCGCCAAATTCACCAGGGTCTTTAACTCTACCGTGTTTATCAGAGTAATTCCATTCTATTTCTGTTAAATTATCATCACTTTTATTATAAATGTCATAAAATCGGTCAAATTCACCTGTGCTGGTTTTGCCATAAAAAATATATCCACCATTCTCTGCTCCACTGGGTTTTATATTTAGATATTTAATGTCTGCATTTCCATTATGGTCATCGTTCCATGTAATTTCTAATAATTCATTTGGATTAGATGCATTTTCATTTAAAATCCAAAAACCACTTGTTTTGTCAAGTGCCGATTCACCACTATACCATAAAAATTCATTAATGCTCATTTCCCAAGTAACAATATCATTTTCAACTTTTCCAATTAATTCTGCATTATATGTATTTATGCCAATAGAGTAACTATACTCCCACGACCAGTAACCACCGTCTCTTCTGTGCCATTTAGGTTCGTGGTTAAATGATTCAACAAACGAAGCTACAGGAACTGCCATACCAATTGTTAGTAATACATTCCAAATAAAAACTTTTACTACACTATGTCCCCAATTTGCTGCAGTAAGAATGTCTTTTGTACTTTTTGTACCATCCTGAAAATCGTCAAGGTTCATTACCAAAGAATTTTGAGGTGGAATTTCAGGTGCATCTTCTTTCTTTTTACATGCATATCCGAATGTAAAAAATGCTATTAGTGCAATTGCAACTAATTTGTTAAAAAATGAGTTTTTCATAGTTTTTAATTTTTTATTGTTAAACATTATTTTTTTTATTTTCAATATATATTACACATAAAAGTTATTTTACCCTTATTGGTATGCTCTAAATATTTTAAAATAATTAATACCAAACTGCCAACAAGGCATATGAATAATGTGCAAGATATAAAAAAAATAATTAGTTGCAAAAAATAAATTCAGGTTTTAATAAATTTTACTGCCGAGGCTTTGAAACATATCCACACTTTTTTCCCTGTTTGCAGTTTAAATTTATTAATTGAAGTTTTGGTAATAAATGCTGATAGTTTAACACCAATATCTATTATTAGTTCATAGTTTGATTCAATTGGGTAAACATCAATTATTTCTCCATAAAAATTGTTCATGGCGCTTGCTTCAAGTTGTTTGTCGGAAATAAGAATATCTTCACTTCTAATTAACAAACAGCCTTCTATTCCTGTATAATCTGTGACAAGGGAAATTTCAATATTATTGTTGATTACTGCTTTGTTCTTATTTGTAATTTTTGTTTTAAAGAAATTTTTAATTCCTATAAAGTTTGCTACAAATTTAGATTCGGGGTTTTGAAAAACATCTTTTGGAGTACCAATTTGTAATAATTTCCCATTATGTAATACTGCTACTTTGTTTGCCAGTGCTATAGCTTCAAAATAGTTATGTGTAACATGAATAATGGTTTGACCGTTTTTATTTAACTTTCTTAAAAGACCACGCAATTCATCTTTTAAAATAATATCGAGAGAGGAGAGAGGTTCGTCTAGTAAAAGTATATCGGGTTCAAGTGCAAGAGTTCTTGCCAGTGCCACTCTTTGAAGTTCTCCGCCTGAAAGTGTGGTTGTATTTCTATGTAATAAATGACTTATATTAACAACTTTGGCAAGTTCCTGTATTTTTTCTTTGGTAGATATTTTATCGAGTTTTTTTGATCTTAATGAATATAAAATATTCTCTTTTACTGATAGATGCGGGAAAATAGCAAAATCCTGGAATACAAGTCCAAAATTTCTTTTTTGTATCTTTTCAAAACTAATATCTTTATTGTTGAATAGTATTTTGCCTTTATCTTGTTTTATTAGTCCTGCAATTATTTCAAGCAAAATTGTTTTTCCGGCACCAGATTGACCAAGTACTACAAAATAATCTTCATTATTGACAGAAAAGCTAATATCGTCAAGAACAAAGTCTTTATATTTTTTTGATATGTTATTAACTGTCAGCATTTGTTTTTTCTTTTGATAATAATCGTAATAGCACGAAAAAGATAAGGCAAACAATAATAAATAAAACCGCTACCGGTCTGGCATATTTTAAGCCAAATGCCCCAAAGCGTTCATAAATAAGTACAGGTGTAACCATAGGGTAATATGCCACTATTACAATTGCTCCAAATTCACTCATGCCACGGGCAAACATTAATATTAAACCCGAAACAATATTTCGCCATGCTAAAGGTAAAGAAATTGAAAAAAATACTCTAAAATGAGAAGCTCCAAGATTTAATGCGGCTTTTTCGAGACGTACAGGTACGGCAGCAAAACCATCGCGGGCAGCATTTAGTAAAAACGGAATGCTTATAAAAGCCATAGCCGCAGCAATGCCGACAGGATGTCCTACCAAATTTAATCCGAATTGGTCAGCAATTTTACCAACAACAGTATCTCTTGAAATAAATCCAAGTATTGCAATTCCGGCAGCAGAATGTGGAATAACAATTGGAAGATCTATTATACCCAAAACAAAACGTTTTCCAAAAAAGTTTTTCCTTGCTAATAAATAAGCTAAAGGAATAGCTGCTATTGCAAATATTATTGTTGCACAAAACGAAGTCGATAATGTTAGCCAAATACTATTTACTACATCATCGTCTTTTGCTGTTTCAATAAGGTCAACAGGCGATGTTTTTAAAAACATTCCTACAAGTGGAGCTAATATGAATAATAGTATAAGTCCGCCAAGAAAAATGAAAAATAAATTAAATGTGCTGTATCTTTTCATCAAATAGCTGATTCAATTATTTATCTTTTTTAAAAAACACAGGTTTAACTGTAAGCATTAAAAATGCCCAATGTCCAATTTTATCACTATCACCTGTTCCTTTTATTATTTCAGTTGATTCGTTTGCAAACATAGCTGAATAACCCAACATTAAGCTTGAAATATCAGATAATTTAATTATTGCGTAAATATCTATTTCTGTTCCTAGATATTTGTCAATTACTTTATTATTATATATGTAATTGTTTTGAAGCATAAAATAGTGAACATCTGTAAAAACAGTGGTCTTTTTATTTAATTTATAATCAAATTTCAGATATGTGTTATTTAATCCTGCATTTGTAGTAGTTGCAGGAGTGCTGAAATAATCAATTTTTCCGTTTGGGTTATGTTTTGCCCCGTATAGTATATCAAAAGAATTATCAACAGTATTTGTTGAATCCACAGCATCGTTTCCCGACATATATTCAATACCAACTGCAATATTTGTTTTATCATTAATTTTATATTTAATATCGGTATTAAAATAGTATGCATTAATATCCTGACCTGTTTTGTTTTTTCCTGTTTGATCAAATACTCTTAAAATAAAAGACAAATTATCGTTTTCGTATTTAATTATACCTCCTATTGTTCCTCTCATGTATAAAGTGCTTGTTGTCCCTGTTTTCTGATAAGCATCTGCGATAGATAATGATGATAAAGTTATTTTATTTATTTTTTTTGATATCCAAAGAAAATTTAGTGTTTTGTAATTGTCAGAAGATAATGCAGTGTAATCTGTCCCAAAATTATTTGCTTGTGTTTGATTAAATGCAGAGCCAAGATCAATTTCCAAATTAGTATCTTTATATTTTAGCAACAAGGCATCGTGCTTTAACCCAATTTGGTTCCAGTTAGAAGGACCTATCAATCGTTTATTGTCATATCTAATACTTTGTCGTCCTGCTTTTACAGAAAACTTTTTTGAAATCAAAAATTCTGCCCATGCTTCATGTAACATAGATGAAGCAATATCATTTTTTGCTTTTTCATCGCCCCAAATCCTAACATCCTGAAAAGAAACCAGACTATTTATCTTGTCATCTTTATATTTAAAATTTATTCTGCTTCTCTGACTTGTGTGATATGAGGGAGTAGTGGTAGAGTCGCGTAAAGTTTTATACCCGTTTCGGAATTCAAAACGTGGCCTTATTTCTGCGTCAATTTGAATTTGAGCTTTTGAGTTATAATGCAATACAATAGCAGCAACTATTATAAGAAGTATTTTCTTTTTCATAATTTAAATATTATTTGTTTTTAGAATATTTTTTCAAATTATTAGGTGTCATATTATATGTGTCTGAAAAAGATGGCACTATTGATGGCTGTCCATTACTTTCAATTATTTTCATTCCTTTTTCTTTGTTAAGTAAATAATCAACAAATTTTTGTGCAGCATCTTTGTTCGGAGCATTTTTAATAATTGTTATTCCGTAAATCATGGCTTCTCCTTTTTTCACTATAAATTCTCCGGGTTTTTTACCTGATATTTTAACATTTACCGAAGCATATAATTCAGAATAATCAGGATTTTTTAGATTTATCTCATCGGGCAATATTATGTATTTCAAACCATGTTGTTCTGCTACAGAACGATAAAGAAAAATGTAATCTATAGCATTCGATTCTAATAATCCAAGAAGGTCAACTTCTTTTGGGCGAATATAGTTTTTGTCTTTTTCAAGTAATATGCTTGTAAGTCCTTTTTGTTTGTAATAATTTTCGGCAAGCTTTGTTGTCAATACTGTTCTGTATCCACAAGGGTCAGAATCAGGTTCGGAACGACCATAAGCAACATCATTTTTTAGTAAAATGTTAAACCAGTTGTCTTTATTTATTTCATTATTATATCTTGAATCTTTAGTATAAACAATAGCCATTTCATTTGTAGCAAATTTAATGTTCCAATCTGCAAAATCAGGAATTAATAATTTATCAATAACAGTATAATCGGCAGAAGCCATTATATCACATTCTCTATTCAAATCAGTAATTTTTCTTGCACATTGTCTGCTCCCAGCTGATTCTAATATCACTTTAATGTTAGGATTTTCTTTTTCAAATTTTTCTGAAACTTCTTTAAATGGAACAGATAGACTGCCTGCATGAAAAATTATAAGTTCGGTTTTTTCTGTAGCCATATTATTCTCATTTTGTTCTATTGAGCCTTGTTCTTTGCACGCGCTCATAATTATTAATATTGAAAGTATTAATAATTTTATTTTGAGTGATTTTTTTTTCATAATGTTTGTTTATTTATTGAGTTGAAAAATTCTTTAGTAATATCAGATACTGCTTTGTCAAATTGTTTGGTAAGTTTTAAATAAGAATTTACCATATTATCTCCTTCGTTGGTTAGCCAACTTTCTCCTCCTTTTACACCACCTCTTTTTCTTTCCACAAATGAAAATCCAAGTATTTGCTCAGCTTTTATAATATCTCCCCATGCTTTGCGGTAGCTTATCCCGAGTTTTTCTGACGCATTGCTTAAGGATTTCTCATTTTTTATTGCCAATAGAAGCATGAAAATACTTTCATCTATTATTTCTTTGTTTTCTTTTTGTGATAGATATATCTTATATTTCAGAAATATATCATAATATTTTGAACCTTTTGAACCTGCCATATTTGAGAAATTTATACCGATTTAATCATAATTCCATATCGACACGCAATAAAATGCATAACGAGTGCGAAGAAATAAATTTTAGATTTAATAATAATTAATATTGAATGTGTTTAATAGCACAAAAAGAAAGAACAAGGAAAGGAATTTTGATATACTTAACATATCTTTGCAAAGTTTGTAACTTTGCTTAAAGAAATTAAAAGGAAGGATTATAAATGATTATTTTGCAAATAAAATTAAATAAAATTGAGTGAAAGTAAAATAGCAATACCGGAAGAAGTAATAATAAATAAGATTTACATTATAAGAAATCAAAAAGTGATGTTATCTAATGATTTAGCAGAACTCTATCAAGTAGAAACGAGAGTTTTAAATCAACAAGTTAAAAGAAACATAGGTCGTTTTCCGGAAAGATATGTATTTAAATTGACTAATGAAGAATACAAATCTTTAAGATCACAATTTGTGACCTTAAAAAGAGGGCAGCACTCAAAATATCTTCCTTATGCATTTACAGAACATGGTATTTTAATGTTGTCAAATGTCCTCAGAAGTAAAAGAGCAGAGACCCTGAGTTTATTAATTGTTGATACTTTTGTTAAGCTAAGAGAAGTGTTAACAGATAATTTAAGCGTAAAACTTGAAATAGAAAAAATTAGAAAGAAACTTGAAAACCAAGATAAAAATATAGAATTAGTATTTAATTATCTTGATGAACTTATAGAAAAACAAGAAAATCCACAACCAAGAAAACGAATAGGATATAAAAGACAAGACGAAGAGTAAATAATACCCCATAGATGATATGCTGAGTTTGTCGTACAACAATAATATTTTACAGGAGAAATTATCAACAATAAAATACTTAACATATCTTTGCAAATATGCAAAAGCTATTAATAGTTATAGTAGGACCAACGGCAGTTGGAAAAACTGATTTAAGTATTGATTTTGCAAAAAATTATAATGCAGAGATAATTTCTGCTGACTCTCGTCAGTTTTACAAAGAGTTGTCTATTGGCACAGCAGTACCAACAAATGATCAGTTAAATTCAGTAAAACATAACTTTATTCATAATAAATCAATTCATGAATATTACAATGCTTATAAATATGAGCAAGATGTAATTGAATTTTTGCAACAATATTATAAAACACACGACAAAGCAATTATGACAGGAGGTTCGGGAATGTACATTGATGCTGTTTGTAACGGTATTGATCTTATTCCTGATATTGATGATAAATTACGCAATAGTTTGATTGAGAGAATGGAAAACGAAGGTGTGGAAAGCTTAAGATTTGAATTAAAAAAACTTGACCCTGAATTTTATAAACTTGTTGACCTTAAAAACAAGCAAAGAATTTTGCGAGCTTTGGAAGTTTGTATTCAAACAGGAAAACCATTTTCTTCTTTTCGTACTAAATCAAAAAAAGAGAGAGAATTTAAAATTATTAAAATTGGTTTAAATAGAGATAGAGAAGAATTGTATGATAGAATTAATCACCGTGTTGATATAATGATAGAATCCGGATTGGTTAAAGAAGCGAGAAGTGTTGAGCAATATAAAAACGCTTATGCATTAAAAACCGTAGGTTACAGGGAATTATTTGCCCATTTTAATGGAGAATATGATTTAAATAAAGCAATAGAACTTATAAAACGAAATACCCGCCATTTTGCCAGACGACAATTAACATGGTTTAATAAAGATAAAGAAATTGTTTGGTTTCATCCTGATGATAAGAGTGAAATACTTGAACAAATATCCAAAAATCAGTAGTCCATTTTTTTCAATATCGTTTTGTTTAAAAATTGTTTATAAGCAAAAGGATATTCAATTTTAATCATGACATTTTAGTATTAACTTTGTATTTTTTATAATTAAAATTATTGATTAATGGCTAAAGTAATATCTATTGCTAACCAAAAGGGAGGAGTAGGAAAAACAACAACAGCAATAAATCTGGCAGCAAGTTTCTCTGTTTTAGAGAAAAAAGTATTATTAATTGATGCTGACCCACAGGCAAATTCAACTTCGGGAACAGGTTTTGAAATAAGAAATGTAAAAACAGGTATTTATGAATGTTTGATAGATGAAATAAATCCTAAGGATATTATTTTAAATACAGAAATTGAGAACTTTGATATTTTACCATCTCATATCGATTTGGTTGGTGCTGAAATAGAAATGCTTAATCAGCCTAATCGTGAGAAGATTATGAAAATGACGATAGAAAAGGTTAAAGATGATTATGATTTCGTAATTATTGATTGTTCTCCATCGCTTGGTCTACTCACTGTAAATGCTTTAACAGCTTCCGATTCTGTAATTATTCCAGTACAATGCGAATACTTTGCTCTTGAGGGTTTAGGTAAACTTCTTAATACAATAAAAATAATTCAAACACGTTTAAATCCTGAACTTGAGATAGAAGGATTTTTACTTACAATGTATGATTCCCGTTTAAGATTGTCTAATCAGGTTGTAGAAGAAGTTAGAAAACATTTTGAACAAATGGTGTTTAGTACGATTATACAACGCAATGTAAAATTAGGCGAGGCCCCAAGTTATGGGCAACCAATTGTTCTTTATGATGCAACATCAAAAGGTGCAGTAAATTATCTTAATCTTGCTAGAGAAGTTTTGCAAAAAAACAATATGACAGTAATAGATAATAAAGAAAAAATAATAGAGGTATAATATGGCTAAAAAACAGGCATTAGGCAGAGGATTAGGAGCACTTATGGATGATGTTGGTAATTCTAATATTATCAAAGTTGGTGCAATTAGCGAGATAAGTATTGATAAAATTGAAATTAATCCATTTCAACCAAGAGCAGAATTTGATAAAGAAACCCTTAATGAACTTGCCGACTCAATAAAAGAATTAGGAATAATACAACCATTAACTGTCAGAGAATCAGAAAATAATAAATTTCAATTAATTGCAGGTGAAAGGAGATTACGTGCAGCAAAAATAGCGGGATTAAATAAAATCCCTGTATTTGTAAGAAAAGCAGATGATACAGAAGTGTTGGAAATGTCTCTTGTTGAAAATATTCAAAGAGAAGACCTTAATGCAATTGAAATAGCTCATAGTTATAACCGTCTTATTGAAGAATGCAAACTTACACAAGAAATATTAAGTGATAAGGTTGGGAAAAAACGTTCTACAATTGCCAATTATTTACGATTGTTAAAATTACCTGCCAAAATCCAGTTGGGAATTAAAGATAAAAAAATCTCAATGGGACATGCTCGCGCAATTGTTAATATTAACGATGCTGAAACACAAATGATAATATACGAGCAAATTGTAAAATATGAGCTTTCAGTTAGAAAAGTAGAAGAAGCAGTAAGAGAATTAAGCGAAAAAAAACAGGAAAAGAAAACAAGCAAAGTAAGGACTGCAGCAGAATACAATGATTTGAAAAAACATCTTGAAAAATATTTTCAAAGTAAAATTGAATTTAAAAGAAACAATATTGGTGTAGGTAAAATTGTAATTCATTTTAAATCAGACGAAGATCTGGAGAAAATCATTGCTATACTAGATTAAATTAATTCAATATTATTGAAAATTTCTAAATCCATATTGATATTTATTATTTTTGTATTAATGATTGTATCTGAGAGTTATTCTCAGAAAGACTCTTCAATCATAGTTCATGATATAGATTCCTCTTTAACAGATACCTTAAGAATTAAAAAACATTCGCCAAAACTTGCAACATATATGTCAGTGGTATTACCGGGATTAGGGCAGGCTTATAATAAAAAATACTGGAAAATACCTATTATTTATGCAGGCTTTGGTACTTTGATCTATTTATATAAACAGAACAATGATAATTTAACACTTGCCGATACAGCGTATAATCAATTAATGCGGGATCCTACAATTGAATATTTAGATGTTAACGGTTATGTAATCACAACTACTGATGATGCAAAATTAATGAAGGATGAATATCGAAAATCTCGTGATTTTAATGCTATTTTGATTGTTATGTTGTACGTTTTAAATATTGTTGATGCAAGCGTTGATGCTCATTTTTACAACTTTGATATTAGTGATGACCTGTCAATAAGGATAGAACCGACAATGATAAACACAATTTCTACAAATAAAACATTTGGTGTTAAATTAAATGTTTATTTTTAGCCCACAATTTAATTTTTAGTTTGATGAAATATTTAATACAATTTATACTTGTTGTTATCTTATTTGGAAATATTCAGGAAATATATGCCAATAATAATGGTAAAGATTCTACTGATATCGACAAACATGAAATTACTCAAAATCTGGACAGTTTGTTAAATGTATGGTATGTGAAAAACTCAATAGAAGAAGAAACTGACAGTATTGATATTAATATTGATATTCCCGTGTATTCTGATTCTATTGTTATTGAACGTCTCAATAATCTGCCTATGATATTTGATATGACATATAATGATAGGGTAAAGAGTTTTATTAATTTATATGCTGTTAAAAGAAGGAAACAAGTAGAATCTATGCTTGGAATGACTAATTATTATTTCCCATTATTTGAGTCAATATTAGATTCTTATGAATTGCCTTTAGAGTTAAAATATCTTGCAATAATTGAATCTGCTTTAAATCCCAGAGCTGTATCAAGGGCAGGAGCAACAGGATTATGGCAATTTATGTACACAACAGGTAAATTATATAAACTAAAGATAAACTCTTTGGTTGATGAACGCCGCGACCCGATAAAATCAACTCATGCAGCAGCGAGATTTTTAAAAGACTTATATGATATATATGGCGATTGGACATTAGTAATAGCTGCTTATAATTGCGGACCCGGTAATGTTAATAAAGCTATAAAACGTTCTAATGGAAGTAGAAATTACTGGGAAATATATTATAAATTACCACGTGAAACCAGAGGTTATGTACCTGCATTTATTGCTGCAGCTTATGTAATGGAGTATTACAAAGAGTATAATATTGTTCCAAAAACTATTGATTACCCAATTATAACAGATACTATATATGTTACTGAAGATCTGCATTTAAATCAGGTTGTAGAAGTGTTGAATATTCCTTTAAGACAATTACAAGACCTTAATCCACAATATCGAAGAGATATTGTTCCGTGCAAGACAGACACATTCGCACTAATACTGCCTGTGGAATATACAACTAAATTTATTGAATTACAGGATAGCATTTATGCTTATAAAGATTCTATATTTTTCAATACCAAAAAAGTTATTACCCCACCTCAATATTCTACAGATCATTATACTCCTGATCCACCATCGGCTGATATGAAAAAAGTATATTATACAATAAAATCAGGCGATAATCTTGGTTATATTTCAAGCTGGTTTAATGTTAAAACTAATGATTTGCGATATTGGAATAATATTAACAGGAATATGATAAGAGCCGGAAAAAAACTTGTTATCTATGTAAATAAAAATGATGTTGAAAAATATCAGAAAATAGATAAAATGAGCTTTGAAAAGAAACAGAAAATGGTTGGAAAAACAGTAACAAAAAGTGAAGACAAAACAGTAACAACAAAAACCAAAGATGACGGAAAAGGAAAATATACTTATTATACAGTAAGATCAGGTGATAATTTCTGGACAATTGCTAAAAAGTATCCGGGAGTTTCAAATACAGATATAATGGAGTTGAATGGAATTACTGACCCCGGAAGTTTGAAACCCGGACAAAAACTAAAAATAAAGAGGCTGTAATAAGAAATAAAAAGTCAAAATTTAAAAAAGCACAGATCCACAGATAAAATTTATGACATAAGTATTGAACAATGAAGCCTTTTAAAATATTACTATTTGTTTTTGCAATAATTATTGTTTTAGGGTTTGTTATGCTTATTTTTCCTAAAGATGGAATTAAGGTAAACAATGATCTAACAATAAAATTCACATCATTTCAAGAACTGTTTTTTCCAAAAAAAGTAGAGTATGCAGATATATCAGACTTATTAAACCTAGGATTGTTTAATCTTGACAGCCTTGATTTAGGTGGTGATAGCGATTCTGCAAAAGTAGATACATTTAGAGTATCGGCAGACAGCCTAAAGAAAGTAATTTATAAACTACAATTTGCTGATAGTAATAAAACTGCTTTGCATCCATTTTTCAAAAAATTGAAAAACAGAACTGAAGTAATTCATGTTATGCATTATGGCGATTCGCAAATTGAGGGCGACCGTATTACCGGAATTATAAGGAATCATTTACAAAGTAGGTATGGTGGATACGGAATAGGAGTAATACCCGCTGTTGAAATTAACAATGTTTCTGTTTCTATTACGCAGAGTGCATCTGATAACTGGCTACGATACACGGTTTTTGGAAAAAAGGATACTACAATTAAGCATAACAGATTTGGGGCATTGGGAGTGTATTGCCGATATGCACCTGTTTGGAACGATAGCCTGCCAAACGATTCTGTTAACTATGAAGGATGGCTGAAATTTGAGAAATCGAATATTACATTTGCATCGAATAAAAAGTTTAAAAACATTAAGCTTTTTTATGGATACAACCAAAAACCTGTAATTGCCGAACTTTATGTTGGTGAGGAGATGAAGCAGTTTCATACACTAATGTCTGGCAAATCAATAAAAATGCAGAATTTTACTGTAGAAAATACGCCTGACGAGTTTACAATTAAATTTACAGGCAAAGACAGCCCTGATATTTATGGCATTAGTATTGAAAGCGATGCGGGAATTTTAGTAGATAATATTGCAATGCGAGGTAGCGCCGGACTGGATTTTACACGCATGAATATGACACAGCAAAGCCAGATGTACCGATTGCTTAATACAAATCTGTTGATATTACAATTTGGATTAAATGTAGTGCCTAATGTTGTTGAGGATTATACATATTACGAAAACTGGTTTTATAATCAGTTAGCGGCATTAAAGAGTTTTAATCCCGATATGTCAATAATTGTAATAGGTGTTTCCGATATGTCGCGTAAAAAAGGAGAATATTACGAATCGTATCCTAATATAGAAAAAATTCGTGATGCACAGCGTAATGCAGTTTTTAAAGCTAATTGTGCATTTTGGGATTTTTATGAAGCAATGGGAGGAGAAAACTCTATGCCAAGCTGGGTTTTTGCGGAACCGCCTTTAGCAACAAAAGATTTTACTCATCTTAATTATAAGGGGGCTAGAATTATTGGACAAATGTTTTATAATGCATTAATTTATGAGCAGAATTCTTATAATAAAAAGCATTAGTTGAGTTAAGGAATTTGTAAATAATATTAAATAATGTATTTTTGTTAAAGCTAATATAGTTTATAATTTTACTGAAAATTTTAAATAATTTAAAAAAGGAAAATATTGTGATAAATAAAAAAAATATAGGAATTATTTTTTCGGGAGGACCGGCACCTGGTGCAAATACAGTTATTTCGTCATGTGCACTGACATTTCTTGATAAAGGAATTGGTTGCATTGGTATTTACAAAGGATATGAAAGTTTACAAGAGTTTAATAAAATAAAACCTAATTTATTTAAAGATATTCATTACATAAAAATTAATAAATCTATTTCCAAAATTAGAAATAAGAGAGGAATTATATTAAGAACATCAAGAGCAAATCCTTGTAAGCATATTAAAACCGTTGATGATCTTAAAAACCCAGAAAATTCAAAAAGACTTCATAATATTATTGATGCTCTTAATTATCTGAATATTGACACTTTAATATCAATTGGTGGAGATGATACTCTTAAAACAGCAAATATGCTGAAAATTTTGGGAGTAAATATTATTCATATTCCAAAAACTATTGACAATGATTATTTTGGTATTGCATGGACTTTTGGCTTTTGGAGTGCTGTTAATACTGTAAAATCAATTATTCTGAATTTAAAAGCTGATTCTAAAGCAACCGATTCCTTTGTTATAGCCGAACTTATGGGCAGAAAAACAGGATGGATAACTTATGCAGCAGGTATTGCAGGAGAATCAATAAAAATGATATCTTGCGAAGATATAAAAACAAAATACCTTAATTTAGACGATACTGCTGATGAACTGGCAGATTTAATTACACTAAGGCAAAAGAGACATAGACCTTATGGAGTAATTTGTGTTGCAGAAGGTTTAGTTGACAAATTACCAAAGGAATTAAAGCCTGAAAAAAAAGATAAGCATGGTAATATTAGACTTTCACAAGCTCAGATAGGAAGGACTATAAGAGATAAAACCATTAAAAGATTTAAAGAGAAAACAGGAAGGGATGTCAGAATTATTTATAAACAAATTGGTTATGAAACAAGATCTGCGTCACCAATAAGTTTTGATGTGGTTATGGGTGCAATGTTGGGATATGGTGCTTATAAATTATATTCTGAAAAACAATTTGGGCACATGGTTTCGGTATCAGATAATTTTGATATTAAAGCAATTCCATTTAAAAAACTTATTTGTCCAAAAAGCTTGCTTACAAAAGTAAGATATGTTTCTAGAGGTAGCGATTTTTATAATTTGAAAGAAGCTCTTGCCATCAGAGAATTTATTGAAAATGAAAATGACATTTAGCCCGATTTATTAATTGAACTCAGAATATATTTTTACATTTTTCATTATAATTAAGCAACCTTTTTTCAATATTTGGAGTCTAATATTAAGTATAACCTTAAATATATAATACTATGAAACAATTTTTGATTTTAGCCTTATTTGCATTTGTTATTAATGTACAAGGTCAGATTACACTTGAGCAACACTATCCTCCCGCTGGTGAAGCTTCGAGATCAGTGTTCTATACTGTCTTCTCATCTTGTGATTTTAAATATTACCAATATAATAATATTGCTAATACATTAATGGTATACAATATTGACCATTCTGTATATAAAAATATTACAATTCCAGCCCAACCACCTCAAGTTTATTCAACAGGTTATCAACTTTATGCAGTTTCTAATATGATTTTTGATACTGATAGTAATACCGTAGAATATATTATAATTGGACGAAATACAACACCATCATTTATGCCTGATTATTATAATATCTATGACGAAAACGGCAATATATTATTTTCAGATTCATCAATTGGAAATTATGGTTCAATAAGTACTGGTTTTATTGATCATCTGAGCGTTTATAATACTCCTGATGGACCTAAATTAATGTTGCACTATCCTTCTGATAATTCAGCAAGTGTTTTTGATTTACCTGGAGAATTTCCTCAAAACTGTCCTTATATCAGCAAGGTTTTAAATAATGAAAATGCATTTAACATAGAAAATCCATTTCCTAATCCAACTTACGATTTTGTAACTATTCCATACAAACTTCCAAATGGAATAAATCAAGGAGAAATATTTATTTATGATATTCATGGAAATGTAATAAAAGAATTTAAAGTAGATAAAACTTTTAATAATCTAAAAATTTCTACTACCGACATGCCGGCAGGTACTTACTATTACCAATTACAAACAAGTACAAAAAACAGTCAAGGGAAAAAGATTATTATTATTAAGTAATAGTAATCATTCTATTCAAGTGAAAAATGATAATGATTTTACTTTTTCGATTTCTATAAGGAGGAGTGCCAATAGTTAAAAATTAAAAAATATTTTTGCTAATTATCTTTTTGTGAGTATATTTGCTAATATGAAAACCCGTCTCTACATATTATCCCTTACAATTATCCTTGTTTTAAGTTCTTGTATTGGAATAAAAAAGAAATGCCCGGAGTTTGATGACGAAATAATGGCATGGATTCCATACGAACAAGGAGATATCATTAAATTATCGAATAGTGATTTGGATAGTACAATAACAATATTAATTCAATCTCAGTATATCGACCATATGGAAAGCTATAAGACAAATGAAAAATGTGGTCAATGCGATGATTATATTACAATAAATAATAGTCAAAATAGTCAATTTAATTACAGTGCTTCTACTCATTATCAAGAATTAGGTGTGGAAACATTCTATTTTTCAATTAATGATACTTTAGTAAGGTTTGAAACAAATGTTTCGCAAATTATACCTCATTACAATTATAATGTTGAAGGAATAGATTATCAGAATGTGAAAATATACACAAATCAGAAAACAAGTGATAAGAATTTTTATTGTTTAATAATTGCCAAAAATATTGGCATTGTTGCTTTAATTGATAATTATGAAAGATACTGGGCAATTGATAACAATGAAATTAGAAATGTTAATTTGAATATTAAAAGCGGACCTTGCTAAATAAATGAAAACCCGATTAATAATATTATCAATCTTATTATTAGGAAAAACTTTACTTGCAGTAAATGACAGTACTTATCAAAATAGAAAAATATTAAAACTTAATTTTACTCAATTAATTTTTAGTGAAGCAGACTTTTACTTTGAGTATTTTAAAAAAGCAAATTCAAGTATAGAAGGAGGCATTGGAATTATTATGCCAGCAAAGCATTATGCTAATGACTTTTTTTTTATGCCTTATAATGAAAATATTTTTTATTATCAAGGCATTATGCTTTCAGTACAATATAAGTTCTATAATAAAAGAGGAATGTATATATCTCCACTCATAAAAAGTCGTTTTTTATACTATAATAATGTATGGGTTACTAGAAGAGGTGAAGGAATGACTTATTGGTATGAGTCATTGGAAGATTCCCGAAAACAAACTCATACTTTAGAATTACTATTTGGAATACAAAGCAAAAATAAATTTAATGCAGATTTTTATTTTGGTTTTGGATTAAGGTTTATCTCTATGAATATTGATATGAAAGATTATACCGGCAATTATCTTGCAGGCTCCGGAGGGGGGGGATATTTAATGCCAACATTTCATTTAGGTGTTAAATTTGGCTTAGATATTTCAAAAAGTAAATTTAATAAATAAATGAAAACCCGCTTTTATATATTATCAATTCTTTTAATTCTAACTTGGCAAATAATTTTTGCTCAAAAAAATAAGAATCGAGACTCTTTATTTTATAAAAATTATTTCAACATTAATGTTTTTCAGTTATCTTTTAGAGATATTCGAGTTTCATATGAATTTCTAATTTATAAAAACTACTTCATTAAAGCAACATGTGGTTATAAATATTGTAATGATGATTCTGTTATGCAAGAATGGACAATGATGGTTGTTCCGGGTATAGTTGACGCTCAGGAGTGGTATTATGCTAAATTAGGAGTTGGTCATGCTTATAAATTTGAATATAGCAGCATATTATATTCTAGTTATCTCTTGCTTGATTTTTTATATAGGTATAATACTATGGAACCTAAATATCGCATTCATGAAGTAATGAAAGAAGAGGCATCTTTTGGAAGTTTTAGATCTTCTGAAATGTATGTGTATGGGTGCAATATTATTTTTGGTACAAAGTTGATAATATTTAAGAATACATCAAGACTTAATTCATATCTTGATATATATATTGGTTTAGGTTTAAGATATTTTGATAGAACTACAATTACATACGCATATAAAGATGGATATGTAGACGTAGAAGATTTAATACCAACTGGGTCACCAGATATAAATCAAGAAACACGTCTTATGCCTACAATTCATTTAGGTTTAAGATTTGGGTTTGCATGGAAATAAAAAAGAAAATAAATGAAAAACAGCCTTTACATATTATCCCTTACAATTATCCTTACGCTTTTTGCGGGATGTAGAAAATATCCCGAAGATACTTATTTTATTACATTTAGGTCGGTTACAAAAAGATTGCTTGGTGATTGGCAAATAAATGACTTTAAAATAAACGAAACATCTTCTATAAATTTATTTGATACAACAGAAAACCAAATTATAGTTCAGATTAATGAATCGTCGCCAAATAATGAAGTAGATGGTGATTTAGTAAAATTATCTGATGTTTATGGAATTTGGACTTATGAAAATAATCAGAAACAACTACAGTTTCAGTTTTACGAGCAGAATAATGATACATATTATTATTTTGGTCCTTTTACAGCAGGTAAAACAAGTATTTGGGATATTCAAAAACTAAGCATCGATGAATTGTGGCTTGAAACAAATTATGAAAACAAAAACTATAAACTGTTTTTACAGATATGAAAACTCGCATTTTAATATTATCCCTTACAATTATTTTTTTGCTAATTATCTTTTTTTAGTATATTTGCTAAATGTTTAGCAGGGTGTAGCTATAAGCGAAATAAAAAACACTACTGCATTTTAGCGAATGTTATGCACAAACATTGAAAAGAAAACATAAAACATATAAACACATATTACTGATAATAGCATTACTATTAATGTCAAATTATTCATTTAGTCAAACAAATGATTCTGCTTCATATTTTGGGTTTAATATTGCTCCTGTTTTTATGACTCAGGTTGATTTTGTTTTTGAAAAGGCAATTAACCCTTATATTACAGGACAATTAAGCGGAGGATTTGTGGTCAATGCACCATATGGAAGTTTACATAAGATTGGAACAACTAAAAGTCTGTCAAAAAGGCAAGGAGGATTTTTAAGAATTGGAGTTAAAGGGCATTTAAAAGATAAATTCATTTCCCCTTTCATAGGAGGATTAATAATTAATATTTTGTCAATTGAGGAAGGGTTTTCTGAATGCCCAGATACAATAATTTGTTTTCAAAGTGTTCCTAATTTCTCAAATACCTCATATAACCTTGGCGTTTCAGGTATTGTTGGATTAACAATAAAACCTTTAAAAAGATTTAAAATTGATTTTGGAGTTCAAATAGGAGTGTTATTGATTGACCGATTATCAGATTATCACAGTTTTACACCAGGAATGGGGATTAACTGGAATCCAATGAAAACACAATTTATTACTGAAATAAAATATAAGTTAAAAAAATAATACCAGTGCATAACAAATAAATAAAAAGCATTAAAACGCGCTCTATTAGGGGCGTTGGCAATAATTAAAATAAAAAAACCTCCCCACAGATTATCTACAAGAAGGCTTGGTTAAAGGACTATTCCTCTTCTTTCTTTTTTTGAGGCGAAGAATCTACCTCAAAACCCCATTCACCAAGTTCGTGAGGATTTTTACTGTACATTGCTTTCAAAAACTGAGCAATGCTTCTAACAATTGTAACGGCTCCCAATCAAACTTCAATTTAAGAATTTATCGTCATTGCGAACGAGGAACAGCCTGTCCCGAAACATCGGTAAGTGCTGCAATCTCTTCTTAATTAACAGATTGCTTCGTCATGCTTCCTCGCAATGACGTTTTATTTTTGAGTTTATGCACTTAACTTAATGACATTGATCACGAAATTATAAAATTTGATTTTATGATTGCAGAAAGATATAAATGCTAAAATGAAAATTTCTTTATCTAAACTCTTCTTTTAGATTTTCAAAAATCCAATAAACAACAGGGCAGGTGTAAGTGTTTTTTAGCGATAAATCTAATAATTGAATAAAGCGTTTTCTATCGGTATGCGGATATTCGCAACATGCTTTTGGTCTGTTTTCGTATATTGAACAATAATTTTCGTTATCGATAAAAGGGCAGGGCATAGCCTTAAAAACATAATCCTTGTCATCGTCAATCATAAGATATTTATCAATAATATCGTTCTGCTTAATTTTTAAATGTTTTGCAATTCTTTCGATATCCTTATCGGTAATGCGCGGACCAAGCGAACGGCAACAATTTCCACAAGTCAGACAATCGTAATTATTGAAAGCTTTGTTATGCAAGTTATGTACAATAATGTCAAAATTCTTAGGCTTTTTCTTTTTAATCCGTTTTATTAATTTCTTATTATCGGGCTCAGCCGAAGAAGCTAATGAATGAAGTTTGTCTAGCTTTATATTATTTAGTTTGAGCATAAATCTCGGCTGTAATACAGAAATATTAAGTATTATTCAGACATTATTAATTTTTAATTCTTAATTCTTAATTAATAAGAATTGCATCAAGCTTATCAATAACTTCTTTCATAATCTTATTATATTCCTCTATGTTTTCTTTTTTCACAGGGTCAACAGGAGGCGATTCTACTTTTAATGGGTCAACAGCTTCTCCGTTTTTATAAAACCTGAAATCCAAATGAGGACCTGTAGAAAGTCCTGTGCTGCCAACATAAGCAATAATATCACCTTGTTTTACATAATCACCAACTTTAATATTGCCATATTTTGAAAGATGAAGATATGCAGTTGTATAAACACTATTGTGTTTAATTTTAACCATATTACCGGCTCCACCACTATACGATTTTTTAATTATTTTACCATCGCCAATTGCCTGAACAGGTGTTCCGTAAGGTGCAGCATAATCAACACCATGATGCGGTCTGCGAATTTTTAATACAGGATGCAATCTGCTGTTAGAAAATCGGGAACTAATTCTGCTAAAACGTAAAGGTGCTTTCAAAAATGCTTTACGTAAGCTATTTCCATTTTCATCGAAAAAGCTTTCTATACTGTCCTGAACAAATGGTATGGCATAAAAACCTGTGTCTGCATGCCAAAAATATGCAGAAGATATTTTACCTATTCCAATTGATTCTCCATCAACAAATTCCTTTTCGTAAATTACTTTAAACTTATCTCCTTTTTGTAAACCGAAAAAATCTATACTCCATGCATAAATTTCAGAAAGTTCAATTGATAACATTGGATCGTAATTGTTGCCTGCCATGGCATTCCACAGCGAACTTTCAATTGTTCCTTTTGCTGTTTCCACCTTTGTTTCTATTGTTTTTTGTTTCATGTATATATCTACAGAATCGGTAAAATCAAAAACAACATAATCAATAGGATTGTGCTCGTAAATGAAATATTGAATTATTGAATCGGGTGATAAGAAAGCGGCATAAGGTCTGCCTGACCTAATTTTACGTAAATTGAAAATTGAATCGGAGTTTTGAACCAGTTCATCAATTTGTTGATACGAAATACCAAAAGGAATAAGTAGTTCAGATAAATTTTGATTTTGTTTTACCTCTCCATGATCAATAATAAAGGAATCGATAATTAATTCGTACATCATTTTTGGAGGAAGTGGTTGAATAGTATCAATTTGTTGGATATCTTCAGTTTCTTTTATATTTTGCTGATTGCAGGAAAATATAAGAGATAATATAATAAGAAGAATGCCAATGTTTAAAATTCTCATAGCTTGTAATTATTAATTTTTAATTTTTCATTCTTAATTATATTACAATATTAATAATCCTCTTAGGCACAACAATAATCTTTTTAGGAGTCTTACCTTCTAACCATTTTTGAGCACCTTCATGTTCAATTACTGCTTTTTCAACTTCATCTTTTGGCATATCAACAGACAATTCAATTTTAAATCGCATTTTACCATTAAATGAAACAGGATATTCAAAAGTATTTTCTGTTAAATATTCCTCATTAAACTCTGGAAATTTAGCATTAACAACACTTGGTTTGTTTCCTAATATTTTCCATAATTCTTCCGCAATATGCGGTGCAAAAGGAGAGAGGATGATAGTAAAGGGTTCAAGAATTGCTTTTTTATTACATTTTAAATTGCCAAGTTCATTAACACATATCATAAATGCACTTATAGATGTGTTGAAAGAAAAATGTTCAATATCGTGTATTATTTTCTTAATAGTTTTATGAAGAATTTTCAACTCATCTTTTGTAGGATTTTCATCCGATAAATTTATCTTATTATTCTCATCGTGAAACAATCGCCATGTTTTTCTAAAAAATTTAAATACACCATCAATTCCATTAGTATCCCAAGGTTTTGATTGCTCTAAAGGACCAAGAAACATTTCGTACATACGTAATGTGTCGGCTCCGTATTTTTCTATTATTTCATCGGGATTTACAACATTATGTTTGGATTTTGACATTTTTTCAACTTCAGGTTCAAGTGTTATAAAGTCGTTATCAACTTTATTCTCAAATGAAGAAATATCTAGAGAATCTTTATCTGGAGATTTTTTTATTTCATTAATATTCCCTATTCTGTAATTTTCAAAATGAGAATATTCCTTTTTTAATTTTATTAAATTTTGTTTTGTTAATATGTATTCTCCATTTTTAAATTCTACATATTTTACAGGAATACGTTCAGTAATAATAAAAGTACGTTTTACCTCTTTTTGTTTTGCTTCTCTTGGAAGCAAAATCCAAATAGAACCTGTTTCCCTAGCTTCATAAATTATTTTTTTAGAAATAGTACTAATTCCCTGAATCATCCCCTGATTAATAAGCTTTTTAAAAGGTTCTTTTTTGCAAACCAAGCCAAGGTCGTAAAGGAATTTATTCCAAAAACGAGCATAAACTAAATGCCCTGTTGCATGTTCTGTTCCACCAATATATAAGTCCACATCTTGCCAATATTCATTTGCCTTTTTTGAAACTAAAGCTTTGTCGTTTTGTGGGTCCATATATCTGTAGTAATATGCAGAAGAACCAGCAAATCCCGGCATTGTGCTTAATTCGTATGGATATCCTTCTTTTGTTTTCCAGTTTTTTGCTCTGCCAAGTGGTGGTTGCCCGTCTTCTGTTGGTAAAAATTTGTCAACTTCAGGTAATTTTAATGGCAATTCTTTTTCATCAATTACATAAGGTAAATCATCTTTAAAATATACAGGAAATGGTTCTCCCCAGTATCTTTGTCTGCTAAAAATAGCATCACGTAAACGGTAGTTAATCTGACCTTCGCCTATGTTTTCTTCAACTATATATTTAATTGTTTTCGAAATGGCTTTTTGAACTTCAAGTCCGTTAATAAAACCTGAATTTATCATTGTTCCTTCTTTGCCGTCAAAAGAATTTTCCCAAGTAGAAGTATCACTTTCTTTTTCATCTTTTCCTACTACAACTTGGATAATTGGTAAGTCAAAATGACGAGCAAATTTAAAGTCTCTGCTGTCATGTCCGGGAACAGCCATTATAGCTCCGGTTCCATATCCGGCAAGAACGTAGTCTGCAATATAAATTGGTATTTCTTTATTTGTTAAAGGATTAATAGCATAAGCTCCGGTAAACTGCCCTGTTATTTTTTCAACTTCAGCAATTCGTTCTCGTTCTGTTCGTTTTTTTGTTCTTATAATGTACTCATCAACAGCATTTTTATATTCATCAGTAGTTACTTGTGAAACATAATCTGATTCTGGTGCAAGAACCATAAAAGTTGACCCGAAAATTGTATCGGGGCGTGTTGTGAAAACTACAATAGCCCCACCTAAATCCTCCCCAATAGGGAGGACTTTGTTATCTACTGACTTATTATTTGGAGATTTTTCTCCCTCTCCTTTGGAGAGGGCTGGGGAGAGGCGAAATCTCATTTCAGCACCTTCAGATCTACCAATCCAATTTCTTTGAATTTCTTTTAGGGAATCAGTCCATTCAATTTCTTCCAGATCGTCTAATAATCTTGGTGCATAAGCAGAAATACGAAGCGACCATTGTTTCATTTCTTTTTGTACAACTTCATGTCCACCACGAACAGAAACCCCATTAACTACTTCATCATTAGCTAAAACAGTGCCTAATTCAGAACACCAATTTACTTTAGTGTTGGCCAAATATGCTAATCTGTAATTTAATAAAATTAATTGTTGTTCTTTTTCAGTTTTTAAAGTCCATTCTTTTGCGGAGAAAATATCCGTTTTATTGCAGTTTGCTTCGATATTTTGATTGCCATTTTTCTCAAATTCCTTAATTAACTCTGAAATTGGTTCTGCTTTTTGAGTTTTATTGTTGTACCAATGTTCAAACATTTGAATAAATGCCCATTGTGTCCATTTGTAGTAGTTGGAATCAGATGTCTTTACTTCTCTGTCCCAATCATAAGAAAATCCAATTTTATCTAATTGTTCTCTATACCTTTTTATATTTATTTCGGTTGTCTTAGCCGGATGTTGTCCTGTTTGAATTGCATATTGTTCGGCAGGCAAACCAAAAGCATCATAGCCCATTGGGTGCAAAACATTAAAGCCATTTAATCTTTTATATCTGCTGTAAATATCAGAGGCTATATAACCTAATGGATGTCCAACATGTAAACCAGCACCTGAGGGATATGGGAACATATCCAAAACATAGTATTTTGGTTTTGAATCGTCTATGTTTACTTTGTAGATATTATTTTCTTTCCAGTAATTTTGCCAGTACTCTTCAATTTTTGAAAAATTGTATTCCATAATTAAGCTCTTGAAATTATTTGTCAACCAAGTTGCAAAAATATATAAAATAAGTTTGCAATTCTTCTTATGATTTTTTTAATTTTAGACTTTAATAATTTTCAACAAAATTCAATGAATTCATATATCCCGACTTTTGAAGACCTGTGTATTGCACATAAGAGAATTGAAAAATACATTAACAGAACTCCTGTATTAACCAGTACATTTTTTAATTCGCTGGTTGATGGAGAGTTGTATTTTAAATGTGAGAATTTTCAAAAAGTAGGAGCATTTAAATTCCGCGGTGCAATAAATACGGTTTTATCTTTAAGTAAAGATGAAATTAAAAAAGGTTTGGCTACGCATTCTTCAGGAAATCATGCACAAGCATTGGCTTTAGCTGCAAAAATTATGAATACTGATGCATATATTGTTATGCCTGAAAACTCTCCGGAAATTAAAAAAAATGCTGTTGCAGAATATGGAGCAAAAATAACTTATTGCACTCCGAC
>Ga0307990_1000323_pt1 | contig 45308 bp, 41 predicted proteins | sample EllFjometagen129_FD_203168 | JGI IMG/M metagenome (GOLD analysis project Ga0307990, IMG submission 203168) | Marine microbial communities from Ellis Fjord, Antarctic Ocean - #129 | ecosystem: Environmental > Aquatic > Marine > Unclassified | place: Southern Ocean | collected 2014-10-08
GCTGGTTAAGATGACCGATCTTCCCTTCCCACAGCGACTCGTCGCGGTTCTCGATCACGAGGAGAACACTCACGGAAGCGTTCGCCACCCAGAATAGGCTGAGGATCATGTTGAAGAGGATGATCGACGCAAGCGAGTGCGCAAGCGCAATCCCAACGAAACTTGCTGCCACCATGGCGTAGCTCACGATCACGAACGGCTTCCGTCGGTGGGCAGCATCGGACAGCCTTCCCCAAACGAGGCTTCCGACAACTCCCATCAAGCTTGCCAGACTCGATATGAGCCCGACATCCCCCACCGTGCCACCCAAGACCTGTGCAACCATTAGCGGCACTAGGATCGATGATGTGCCAATAACAAGGTTTGCAAGCCCCATCGCCCCATACCAGGGTTCAGCTTCCTTTCGCCATTTTCCTATTAACGCTCGCATTCCCACAGCCTCCGGTTCCACAAGGGACGATCAATGAATCACGGAAGTCTACAACCAGAATTCGCATTGTCAAGCAAAGCGACAGACATGCTACCGATCGGTGATCAGTATCCCGTTTGCCTTCCTGTCATAGATGAGATCTCTATCCTCACTACCGTTACCTTCGCCAAGGCATCCTCAGGGTAGATGCCATTGCTTCCTGCGTAGTGGCTGACGATAACATCCATTCCCTTCCGCTTCTCTGAAGGGTTGTGCAGAATAGCGGCGGTCCCAAATCCGACGACACTCCGGTAGTTGAACGTGTACGAGCACGGCTCGTTTCCCGCCACCAGTGCATGATCGATGTCCACCTCAAAGGCAACCTTGGGATTCCTCCTTAGAATATCGAGCTTCTTCCCTTCAGGAGCGCTGTGTATGTACAGACACCCGTCACTGTAGCCGAAGTTCACCGGTATGACGTAGGGCTGAGCATCGTCACACAGGGCAACCCGGCAAACGAGCGCACGATTGATGATGGCCTCGATCCGTGACCGGTCGACGATCTCCTTCTCACTTCTTCTCATCGTTTCTTCCTCCGTAGCGACAAATCGATATCGAGCTTCCGTGCCAGACCATCGATCACTAGGCGCGCATGCTTGGCAAGCGCTTTACGATCCTCACGGTCGATCTTCACAGTAGCGATTTGCTTCTCAAGGCGCGCGATCGCCTGTCCGACCACGCGTGTAGGGAGAAGCGCGCAGGCGGTGCAGTAGAAGGTTATCGAGCGCCCGGCGTTATAGCCTGCGATCAGACGCTCGGCAAGAAGGCGCCGCTCAAGTTGATCGCTCAAGAACGATTCCATGCCGAATTTTCTGATGTGATCAAGGTTATCAATCGCCACCCTGTGACTGATGAAGCTATCGAGCCCCTCATCGAGCTTGAGCGCTCGCTTCAGTCGCGTACACGGGTATTGCGAACACTCGGCGCACGTAAGATACCCGCGCGTCTGTGCGCAGCGATAGACGGCACAATACGTCCCCATGCGGCCTGAGGAACAGCCCTCACAGCGGCTCTTCGACCGCGACTGAAACCGAGGACAGAGGCCGCAGTACAGGCCGCAGGCGCCGACGAGCTTCCGCTCTTCACGCAGCGTCGAGTTTTCCAACTCAGACTACAGGTTCTGCCTGATCTGTTCGAGTGTGCCCTGTGCCTCTGGAGCAAAGGAGAAGAACCCCTGTAACTCGTCGCACGGGTAGTCCGTGCAGTGAGCACAATTGCGCACTTTCTTCTCGATGGCACAAGCACGGATCTTGCACTCGGCGCAGTGGCTCATGTGGCGATCAGTGGTTGCCAAGCAGCCGTCGCACGCACAGTCATCCGGGGTGAGCGTGGCGTTGAACTGCACACTCCACTGTTCCGCGACCTTTTGTAGTGCCTCCTGGTCGTTATTCTGCGTTGCGATGTAGGCCGGGCACTCCGTACAGACGAGTCCGCAGTAGGCGATCATCTTCTCCATCTTATCCCCTCCTCTTCCTATCGTACTGGCTGATTCATCACAAGCAAAACGGCTACTGGCGCCTCGAAAGCCAGGATGTCCACGTCAAGCTACGGCAGATCGATACCCTCAGGAAAGTAGTCTGATCGATATGCGATCAATGATCCCTCACCACCTGAAGCAATCAGCACCAGGAACTCGTCGTCCTTGGCGAGCAGCGTGCTGTTCCCGATGCTGCTTGTAAGAATGTACTTATCCACGATGACCTCACTTGTGCCAGTCTTGATCAGTGCATCACCTGCTCGTTCTACGCGCAAGAGAATGGGTTGATCGCTCTTCCCGGCATCTTCTTCCTGGCCCCTACCCCGCATGAGTGAAATAACCTGGAATTCCACGCTCCCTTTGTCCGTAAGTTCCCTGAAGAGCAACGGGATAAGCGCGTACGTGCTAAACGTTCCCAGTACAAGTGGGACATCCATGCCGAACTGTATCTCCTCCTCCTCGGTTCCTGAGATCACATGCGCCACATTATCGATAACTGTCCCTTCAACCTTGTGGCTTCCAATGCCCAGCGGACCGTTCATGTCAAGCGTGTAGTGATCAGGGCGAAAGTTGTGATCCAAGGAAACCTCCTGTGATAGGACCGCCTTGATTGTGGCAAAGAGGACCTTGAACGAGAACGTTCCACGCGAGGTCATGTAGACACCATCTTCGCTTGATATCCGCAGTTCGTAGCTTTCCTCACCGAACTGTTTGTCGTTACCGATGATGGCCAGTGCCCCGGAAATAATCCTCTCAACGGGCAATGCGGGTTGCGTGGGCAATGGGATTTCATCCTCATCGTTCTCACTAACTGACTCTGTCTGTGTAATCGAAACAGGGACTGTCCAATCTGATGGTATCGCTTTTGGCTCTACCGGAGCTTCTTCGTCTGATGCAGTGTGAGAGGCAACAAACACAAGGGTAAGCATCGCGACAGCAAGCACGAGAATGGGAATCCCGACAAAAAGAGCAATGCGCCACCGCTTGCGATGCTTGCTTGTCCGTTTCATTCTCACCTCAACATGACATCCTGCAGGCAATCGGTCGCGAGTGCAAGGGCGACGTCAGATCACAAACCCCGCCTTGTGCAAGTATTCGGCATCGTTGTACGGAACGAATTCATGCCCGACGATCTGGTACGGTTCATGTCCTTTTCCCGCGATGAGGATAACATCGTTTGCGTGAGCAAGTTCAATCGCTCGCCTGATTGCCTGCTCGCGATCGACGATACGTTCACACTTACTGCTTGATGGGACACCTGCCGCAATGGCATCGATGATCTCCCGGGGATCCTCGCTCTTGGGATTGTCCCCTGTGAGAATGGTGATATCGGCAAGCTCGCCGCTGATCCTTCCCATGATCGGCCGCTTGTCGCGATCACTCTCTCCACCACAGCCGAAGACGCAAATGACTCGTTCGTAGTACGGCCGCAGCGACAGGAGCATCTTCTCTAACGAGTCCGGGCTGTGAGCGAAATCAACGACTATGCTAGTACCGCTTACCGTATTGAAGAACTGGTAGCGACCCGATACGCTGCTCGCGGTTGCCAGCTTGCGTGCGATCTCGGGTAATGGCATCCCAGCTTCCGCCGCCACAGCCGCCGCTGCTAGCGCGTTGTAGACATTGTGCTCCCCGGGCAGTGAGATGTGCGCCGAGACGCGATTCACACCGTGTTCGATGGTGAACCTCGTGGATTCCAATTCATATTCGATACTGGTTGCACGGTAAGAAGCTGGCTTGGCAATGGCGTAGGTGACCACCTTCCCTTTTGCGGCAGCAATTACCTGTGCGGCCACGGGATCGTCAGCATTGATGATCGCGCGCGCCGCAGGCTTCAGACCGCGGAACAGGAGTAGTTTCGCACGCAGATAGCCGGCTCGATCGGAATGAAAGTCGTAGTGATCGTGAGTAAGGTTAGTGAAGACGGCCACATCGAAGTCTACGCCGTCCACGCGATGCAAGGACAGCCCGGCAGAGGAGGCTTCAAGGATAAAGTTCTTCTTCCCGGAGGAGATCGCATCCGAGGCGATCTGCTGGATGATTGGGCTCTCCGGAGTTGTGACCGCATGCAACTTTCTCGCCTCGTTGCTTACCGTGCCGACAATCACGCTGTCATGATCTCCAAGCAGATGCGCTACCAGATGACAGACCGTCGTCTTCCCGTTTGTTCCGGTGACGCCCACGGTAAACAGGTCGCACGTAGGGTGGGAGAAGAATGCCGCCGATAGCTGCGCGAGTGCGATACGACCATTGCATACACGAAGGAACGGAACCGAACACAATACGTTCTCCTCAGCAACCACGGCGACCGCGCCGCGAGAGACGGCGTCATCGATGAAGCGCTGCCCATTGGCAACGAATCCCTTGATAGCTACAAACAGATGCCCTGGTGTTACTTCACGCGAATCTTGGGTGACACCGCGGATCGTGATTTTTCCCCACTCCGGGTCCGGTGCCACTCCGATTGCTTCCGCCAGAGATGTCAAGGATTGAGTGATTGAGCGATTAAGTGATTGAGTGACTGAACGATCGCCTGAGCCACCGTTCATCCCGCGGTCTGCTTCAAGGTTAGCTCTCATCTTGAACGTCTCCCAATCTCTCAATGGTCCAATGCCTCAATCTCCCGATTCCCCTGGATGCGGTAGAGGAACAGAGAATACCCGGTCTTGGCCGCACGGATCTCCTCCGGCTCCCACCCCCATATTGGGTGATAGTACGAGACGATGCGCGCTCCCGGATGGAGCTCCCGCCGTAGCTTGTCTTGCAGTTTGAAATTCGCAACCGGAGACAGAAAGAGGACGACAACATCGGCACCGTGCAGGTCTACCTTGTACATATCCTTCCACACGATACGCACGCGATCCTTCACACCGGCGAGCAGCGCCCACGTCCGCGCCCACAACACGCGGGCCGGGTCAATCTCGACTCCGATCCCCTGCGCATCAAACAAACGCGCAGCAGTAATCACGATGCGTCCGTCCCCGCAACCCAGGTCAACGACGCGTTCACCCGGTTTTACATCGGCAAAGAAAAGGATCCGGCGCACGGTTACGCGATCGGTCGGTTGCCACAGGGCATCGAGGCTGAGGTTCCACCCAATCCAAGCAACGGTCAGCACCGCCAGAGAGATGCTAATACCAATAATCATCTAGAACGAGAAGCTGATACCGCCTTCGTAAACCGGACCGTAAGTGATCACTTCGGAGAACCGAACGATGTAGTGAATATCAAGGAATAAGCTTACCGGCTCGGCAATGGCAATGTGCGTCCCTGCGAGTGCGTCGAGCGTCCATCCCCAGTTGTACCCGCGAGGTGTGAGGGCGATGCCTCCCCCCAATCCGATGAAGGGAACGAAAGGAAGGAGCGGATAGTAGCCACAGATTGTCGCGTTCATCGTCATCAGGCCAGCAATACCGGAGTTAACCGCGACTGACAGCTGCGCTCGCATACCAACGTAATCTACAAGCGGTGTCTCGACGGTTGTACCAACCATGATCATCCCCGTTGTGTCGATCCCCGCGGCAATTCCGATCGATGTCGCGCTCGCCCATACAGGAACTACTATCAACACTATGATTGCAGCAATAATGGTTCGTGTGTTCATCTTCTCTCCTTTTCCTAACTTTAGCACTATCGCCGCCGAAATCTGCGGCACAGGTCCAGAGAAGAGGGGTCAGATGTCAAGGGTGGTGATCTTGTCGCTGTTCTCCCAGATGAAGTCACGCCGCAGGGCGACGTCGCTTCCCATCAAGGTAGAGAATATCTGGTCTGCCTCCAGTGCATCCCTGATCTCTACTTTCTTTAGAATGCGCTGTTCCGGATTCATAGTCGTGCTCCACAGCTCGCGCGGGTTCATCTCCCCTAATCCCTTGAAGCGCTTCATGGAGAAGCGACCATCATGTTGGGCACGATACTCGTTCAGCTCTTCGTCGGTGTACAGGTAGATCGTCTTTTTCCCTGCCTTTATCTGATAGAGCGGCGGTTTGGCGATGTACAGGTATCCATGCTCGATGAGCGTCCGCAGGTAGCGGAAGAAAAAGGTCATGATAAGGGTGCAGATATGCGCGCCGTCGATATCGGCATCGGCCATGATTATCAGCTTGTGGTAGCGCAGTCTGTCAAGGCTGAAGTCGTCGCGGATTCCCGTTCCCACAGCAGTGATCATCGCCTTGATCTCGTTGTTATCCAGAAGCTTTGCCAGGCCTGCCTTCTCCACGTTCAGTACCTTTCCCCGCAATGGGAGGATTGCTTGGAATGTGCGGTCGCGGCCCTGTTTGGCGCTTCCTCCAGCTGAATCACCCTCAACGATGTACAGCTCACTCTTCGCCGGATCGGAACTCGAACAATCGGCAAGCTTCCCCGGGAGTGCTGACGACAGAAGCGCTCCCTTGCGGCGAACCATCTTGCGTGCTTTGGCAGCCGCCATCCGGGCTCTGCCAGCGTTAATCGACTTCTCGATGACCGTACGCGCGATCTTGGGCTTCTTCTGGAAATAAAGGCCAAGCTGTTCCTGAAGAATCCCCCCCACCAAACCTGCAACCTCGGGGTTCCCGAGCTTAGTCTTTGTCTGACCCTCGAACTCCGGATTTTGGATCTTGAGGCTGATGATTGCCACTAGTCCTTCACGAACATCGTTTCCTCGCAGGTTGGGATCGTCCTTGCGCAGGATCTTCTTCTCGCGCCCGTAGTCGTTGAGAAATTTCGTCAGGGATGACTTGAATCCGGTGAGGTGCGTCCCGCCATCGACGGTATTTATGTTGTTCGCGAAGGCGAAGACTGATTCATCGTAGCCACCCGTGAACTGCATTGCGATCTCTACCTCGGTTCCCGCCTCTTCGCCACTGATGTAGATCGGCTTGGCGTGTAGAGGATCCTTGCCCGAAGCTAGTTCCTCGACAAAGGAAACAATCCCCCCCTTCGCCTGGTAGCGCCGGGAAATGCCTGTTTCCTCATTCTCAAGGATGATGAGCAAGCCACCATTGAGGTAGGAAAGCTCCTTCAATCTATGAGACAACTTGGAGAAGTTGTAGTGAATCTCGCCGAAGATCTCCGTATCGGGGAGGAAAGTGATCGTCGTACCGGTCTCGTTTGTCTCACCGACGATCTCAAGATCGGTCGTCCTCGCCCCACGCGAGAATTCTTGGTGATAGATCTTGCCGTTCCTACGTACTTCCACGAGCGTATGCTCGGCAAGAGCGTTCACCACTGATACTCCAACGCCATGCAGTCCGCCGCTGACGTGATAACTCTTGTTGTCAAACTTGCCACCGGCATGCAGGGTGGTCATCACAAGTTCAACCGCGTTTATTCCCGCTTCCTTGTGGATTCCAACCGGCATTCCACGCCCGTTGTCCCACACAGTTACTCGGTTATCGGCGTGTACCGTCACCCGGATCTCGCTGCAGTAGCCACCGAGCGCCTCATCAATCGAGTTATCTATAATCTCCTCGATCAGATGCATCAACCCCGACTGCCCGCTGCTCCCGATATACATTCCGGGGCGAAGGCGTACCGCTTCCAGATCCTCTAATACCTTAATTTGATCGGCTTCGTAAACCATAACACCACCCGCGGTAATTATACTCAAACCCGCTTCACACTTCAAAAAGAGCGGTTTGGCGAGGAGATGCATACCCCCTAATCCTAGCAGCTTCGGTCATATGTCGGGTTCAAGGAATCCATCACGGAACATCCAGCAATCGACGACGATCGCAGTCGGCACGGAGCCTACGGATACGTGTTCGTTTGGTAGGGAACTAAGTAGGACCCTGGGCGATCACTCGGGCGATAGACCTACCACCGCGGGCCGCGTTTTACCTAATCCAGTGCTACGGCAAGAGCGGCATCGGCATGAATGGTAACTGTATCAAAGACCGCAACCGCTACATCGCTCTGCGATATGAGAAACGGTATTTCAGTGCACCCAAGGATGACACCTTGTGCCCCTTGGTCTACAAGGTCTTCGATCGCCTTAAGGTAGTATGCCTTGGACTCAGCTCGAATGATTCCAGAACCGAGTTCTTCGTAGATCACGCGGCTAATCTCATCCTGTGTGCTCACGACTGGGACTATGGTAGCAATTCCTCGCTCCGCAAGGCGTTTGGAGTACCACTGTCCACTCATTGTCTGGCGAGTCCCGAGAAGTCCCACGCGGGTGAGTCCCGCAGCACTGATTGCGTCTGCCGTTGCATCCACAATGTGAACAAGCGGAATCGGTATCCTTGCCGCCACTTCGTCGAAGACACGATGAGGTGTATTGGCAGCGATCAATCCCATATCCGCTCCCCCAGCCGTGAGAGAGTCGAACGCCTCCGCAAGCTTCTCTTCTACCGCCGTCCAATTCCCTTCGGTCGTCCAGTCAACGAACTCCTGAAAAGATACGCTATAGATAATGATCTCAGGGTATCCATAGTCGCCGAAACGGCGAGTGTATTCATGCGTTATCCGCAAGTAGTAGGACACTGTGGACTCAGGGCTAGTTCCACCGACGATCCCGATCTTCTTCATATTCGCTCCTGAGGCGAACCCGTGCCCAACACGGGCTCGCCCTCGCTAGTACTACGCCTATTGATGCGGGCGTACGACTTCCAAGACGTCAGGGAAGTCTATCCCCAGTCGGGTGAGGGTAGCGATCGTGGGGACACCGTCGTTCGTCCAGCCGCGCCGCTGGTATGCCGCATCGCACAGCTTATCGTACTGCTCCTCGCGAAACGCGCGCAAGACCTTCACTTTCTCTGTTGTGGACATCCCCACGGGATCTACGCCCACCTTCTCCTTTAACTGTTTGTCGTAGCGTTCGGAGCGAGACTCGTACTCCTCCTCCGTCACCGGGCCCGCCGAACGATAGGGAATCCGGTCGTGCTCACGGCGGCCATAGCCTAGACGCAAATTGAACACGCGCTGGAAGTTGTACACCCGCTCGGACTGCAGAATGAGGTCGCCAGGGACAACCTCAATTCCGGTGACGCCGGAGAAGAGATCACAGTAATTCTGCACATGCTCTGGCACCTTGGCGCTGTCAATCCCGTTGTAGCGAGTGCCGTTGTCCGCCGGTTCGATATCGTTCCACGGAAGCTTGCACAGGCCCATCAATCCAAACCAGGTACGCCACATCGGGAAGTAGTGGAGTGCTTCCGCCTTATCCTTGAAAGTTGGGATCTGGTTATTCACCATATCCATGAAGATCAGCCATGCCTCGTCATGCTGCGCTCCCTTGAGCGCCAAGCCATACCCACCCTGCATGGCGAGAGATTCCTTGGTTACGTATTCGGAGTACTCCATCCCCTTACACTCCATTCCGATATCGTTCAAGAATTTAGCATCAGCGCCGTATTCTTTCACGAAATACTCCTTCATCCGTCTGATCCCTTGACCAACGATCGCTCCGAACCCCTCACCGCGACCGATCTGGTGAAGCACCTCAAGCGAGTCATCGACCTTTCCAAAGTGAAGATCGAGACCACCGGTCTTCTCCTTGTCCAGGATTCCGGCTTCGTAGCATTCCATCACGAACGCCATTCCTGTTGTGTAGGAGATGGTGTCAAGTCCGTAGGTATCGCAGTAGAAGTTCATCTCTAAAACAAACTCAGGCTCGAAGATCCCCATGTTTGCCGACCCGCCAGCCGTCTCATACTCCGGACCATCGACGACAACGCGATCTCCCTTATAAGGACCCGTGCGAAGATCGAAACCATCTACAGCATGCGAACAAGACATCGTGCACCCGATCCAGCAGCCGTCCGGCGTTCCTTGTGTGAACTTCTCTCGCCACACACTCGATGAGATCTTGCCTGCATCGGGGTGGGATCCAAACCTGTAGTTCGTCACCGGTAGCAGATCGAACTCGTCCATAATCTCCACTAGGTGCGACGTTCCCACGTGGCGCATGTCACACTGGGAAGAGTCGAGCGTGAGGATCTCCTTATTGATCCGTTCGCCAGCCTTACGCAGCCGATCCATATCCGCCACGCCATTGGCATCCGGCTTGACACCCGTGTACTTCACCACGAGCGCGGCGATCCCCTTATCGCGGAAGACCGTTCCGATTCCACCACGACCGGCCTGTTTCACGCGGGGAACCTTGCGTTTCATGTCGAAGAAGCTGAAGTTCAAGCAGCCGATGTACGCGTGCTCCGCTCCAACCCCGGCAGAAACAGTGGAAATGGCGAGTAAATCACGCGGAGAGTCAGACTCGGCAAACTGATGCAATAGCTTCTCAGCGAGGACATGCGTATTCACATCAGGCTCGGTCGATTCGAGGATCTCCACAGTCCCCGCATCGCCATCGATGAACACGATGACATCCTTATCGCTCTTGCCTTGTATCTCCAGGCTGTCCCAGCTGGAGAACTTGAGGTACGGGCCGAAGTATCCGCCGACGTTGGAGTCGATCACGCTTCCCGTCGTTGGAGAAAGGCTGACAACGAGCGATTTTCCCGCACCAGGATAGGTGGTGATTCCCCCGATTGGCCCCGCCCCGATCACGATCTCATTCTCCGGATCGTTCCACTTCGTGTCCTTGCTGACCGCGTTCCACAGGCGCCACAGACCAAAACCACGCCCACCGATGAACTTCTCCTTCATCATCTCGGTCACTGGGCGCGCCTCGATATTGCCCGTACCGACATTCACATACAGCGTTTGATTCGCATATCCATGCTTTAGCTGCACTGGCTCGTAAGACATCTGAGAAATGACCCTATACCCCTCACGTTCTGCCATCGATCCCTCCTCAATGGACACTTGCAAAGCTTGGTTGGTTACTCTCAAGATGTGAGTTTAGGAAACGGTCTGCCGGTTCGCAACAATCATTGCCCGGGTGCTACGCAAGCTGCAGGTTGTTTGGCTAGTGGCATTGCGCTACCGTAGGGCATCATGGATCACGCGTTGAGAATCATGGGCTATGCTATTCTTGCCACGGCTCTTGCGATCGCGCTTGTTCTTGTCATCTCGCGAGTGGGTTGGGAGGAGAGGAATCGTGGATTTATCAGCATCGCGGAGGATGTTGACGGTCTTTCGTTATCGCAGCTTGCTAATCTGCACATCACCGCGGTGGCAGTACGCGCATCAGCCCTCTCCAATGGAAGTTCTGTCTCTCTACGAGAGATCAGTGATTCTGGTCTTGCCACCGTTCTCATCGTTGACGTGAACTCACTGCCGCAAGTCGCAGATGATGGAGTTTTTCTCGCCTGGTGGGCAGAGAGAGGCATTACAGCAGCCGATCCGCTGGTAATGAGGTTCATGAACGATGACGTTCCTCTAATATCCCGCGAGTTTTACGCTCTCGATCTCACGCAAGCTCTGTGGAGCGAGGGGTATCGCAGTGGCATTCGTGGGCACGAGATCCCAGAGGGAGACTTGCGCACGTCGTCGCTTTCCGCCCTTGTTTCCCGCTGGGAGAGAGCCGTCCGCGAGCGAGGGATCCGCGCCCTCATCCTCACGCCAATCCCGGGCGACACACCCGCTCAGACGATTGCTTATTACAAGGACATTCTGTCACGCCTCGAAGCTTCCAGCTACCGCAATGGCTCGCTCCCGCTTTCACCACCTACTTACAGCCAAGCCGTTGTCATCGTCCTTCATCTTGGGGTTTGCTCCCTTCTCCTTCTCATCCTCCTGCGATTGATCCCATCGCTTCCCGTTGCCGCGCTCCTGCTTTCCGGTGCGGGCGCGCTCCTGCCGCTGGGCCTTGATGCAACCATTCTTTGTCAGGTAGACGCCCTTCTAGTCACTATCCTCGCCCCGGCGTACGCCGTCCTACTCTTCCTCCCCTCGACAAAGACCGGCTGGCGCGCTGGATTGCGCCTGGTCCTAACGTTTACCGGCACATCACTCGTTGGCGCGCTTCTCCTCTCGGCGTTTTTGTCGCAGCCGATCTTCCTGTTGAAGGTTGCCTCGTTTCGAGGGGTGAAGGTTTCCCTCGTTCTGCCGCCGCTGATCGGACTTGCTATCGCCTACCGAGGCAAGTGGCACGGTTGGAGAGAATCGCTGCGTGTTGCGAGCAAGAATGGGCGCTTGCCCATCGACAGGATTCTCCTTCGTGGTCTAGCCCTCGCAGGCTCTGTGGGGTTGATCGTATTCATCGTCATGCGGAGCGGAAACACAGAGGGGCTGGTCTGGGGAACGGAGACGAGGATACGCTCCCTGCTGGAGACGCTATTCATCGCGAGACCGCGCTTCAAGGAATTCCTGATCGGACACCCGTTGCTCTTCCTGTTCGGGGCAAGCAAGGGAGACATCACGCTTCATCATTATCGCCCTCTCTTGCTGCTCTTTGGCCTGATTGGGCAGGCGTCTATTCTGAACACCTTTGCCCATGCCCACACACCGTTCCTGCTCTCGCTTCTGCGCACAGGTAATGGCCTTGTACTCGGGCTTGCGCTGGGAATATTCCTGTACGTTGCGCTGCGCCTTGTGATGAACGGGTGCCGCGTGCTGCGTGCACGCTGACGTTTAAACGGTTGCACCGAATATTCTTCTAGCCCGCGCTGAGGAGGGGAAATGGACAAGAAGCTGATTGAACAGGGAATGGGATTAATTCTGCGGGGAATCGGAGCCGAACAGCTGAACGACGAGGTGCTTAGCAACACGCCTCGCCGCGTAGCGGAGATGTACGCCGAATTCTTCGCGAAGTCCGACCGTAGCCCATCGGATGTCCTCCAGGTATTGTTTGACGAGGACTACGACCAGATGGTCGTCAGTAAGGACATTCCGTTCTTCTCCCTGTGCGAGCACCACTTCCTCCCGTTCATCGGCGAGGCGGACATCGTGTACATCCCCAAGGGAAACCGGATTGTCGGCATAAGCAAGCTGGCGCGCGCTCTCGACATCGCCGCCGCTCGCCCGCAACTACAGGAGCGGCTCACCTCTCAACTCGCCGACGCGTTGATGGATCGTCTCGATCCCTACGGCGTCCTCGTTCGCATCGAAGCGACACACCTGTGCATGACACTGCGCGGTGTGAAGAAGCCGGGGACGAAGATGGTCACCTCTGCGATACGCGGGATATTCCGCACGAATCAGGCATCGCGCGAGGAGGCGCTAGCACTCATCGTCTAGGTTCGATTCGCCAGGCATCGAGGCGTGGATCGTCTGCCAGAAGAGGCGTGGCCACAACTGTTTGTGTCGTCTCGCCATGAGAAACCCGCAGGGCGACAGTCGCCCCGTCGTCATGGTCGCAGTAGCGGGCAGCGATCCGGGCAGCAAGTGACAGATCATCCTCGGATGGATCGCCCTCAACAAGGGCAAGTGGACCCATCACATCACAGGGTTCGATCGCGTAGCGCCCACGAGCAAATTTCGCCAGGACATTGTTCTCCCGCTCGTCTCGCCCCACGAATACCTTAGCTTTCTCAGAAATCCGAAACTGACGACCATAGCGAAGGAGGACGAATTCATCGATCCCCATCGCATCTTTGCCCACATGCGAGAACGCATCGCGCAGACGCGCGCCGTACACCTTGTCGGTGAGGATGCAGCCCCCGGCAGACTGTGGGTAATCGGTTATGCCGAACTCATCAGCAAGCCTCATCTGCTCTTGCCGGCTCCGTCCGGAGATGGAGAACAGATCCCCTCGCGAGATCCAGCCCTCCTTAACAGGCAACGTATCTGGGAGAAGGTTCGCTGACAGTGGGCGCAGCAAACGATCGTCAAGGCCGCTCTCTGCGGAGACTATTCCCATCGCTCTGCGGTGCTGGGACATCGGCCGTTGACCGAGCACCTCGCCAGTGACGACGAACTTAGCGCCTTCCTCTTCCATCACGCGCGAAGCTGCCTGCAGCATGAAGATTCGACAGTCGATACACGGATTCACCGCGGAGCCGTAGCCGTGACGTGGATGCTTGATCACCTGCAGGTGTTCTTCGGAAAGGTCGAGGGTGCGAAGGGGAATCTGAAGTGATCGCGCCGTCGCCGCGATCACTTCGTCGCGCGTTACATCCGCATTGACGAAGAACCTCACGGTGAGGCCAATCACATCGATCCCGGCACGTTTGACTATGGCTGCCGCGAGTGTGCTATCCAGGCCACCGGAGAGGAGGATGATCGCACGCACATTCCCTGCCGAAGTTTCACTCCCAGTCCTTATGTTCTTCATCTAATCTTCACACCTCACACCTAAAATCATATCGCTTTCCAAACACGCATTCACACAATTGAGGAGGAAGATAGAATGAATAGGAAAAGGATCTTAGTGATCGGTGTTCTGTTTGCGTTCATCGTTGCCGCGGGGCTAACACTAACCCAGCTCAACAACACAACAGGGAACCTGGCAGTAGGTGGAGTGCCTGTTCTCGCTCAGGATCAATCGACAAATCAGGCAATCAGCGATTCGGGACAGTCAGCGATCAAGACAGCCATCGCTGCAGCAAGCCCGGCGGTGGTGCGGGTGGACGTCACCGCCACCGTTGATGTTTCAGATCAGTCCAATGACATATTCAACGACCCGTTCTTCAAACGCTTCTTCGGCGAGCCACAAACACCACAGGAGCAACAACGGCGGGCGCTCGGATCGGGATTCGTCATCGACTACGCTGGCCAAAAGCTGATAGTGACAAATGAGCACGTTATCGATAGTGCGGACACCATCCGCGTAACAAGCCCAAACGGGGAGACATGGGATGCAACGGTTGTGGGAAGCGACAAACAGCTCGACATTGCCGTACTAGAGCTCGATGGAGACATATCCAACCTCCCTACGGTAGCGCTCGGTGATTCCTCCAAGGTGGAAATCGGAGATTGGGCAATCGCCATCGGAAATCCTGTCGGAATGTCGTACACCGTAACAATGGGGATCATCAGCGCTGTCGGGCGCGATCTTCAGAAGCCGGATGGAAACGGGTACTACAACAACCTCATTCAGACCGATGCCGCGATCAATCCTGGAAACAGCGGCGGCCCACTCGTGAACGCACAGGGACAGGTCGTGGGGATCAACACGTTGATCGCCCGTGAGTCATCAAGCGGGATTACTGTTGAAGGAATAAACTTCGCTATTTCCATCAACCAAGTGAAAGAGGTCCTCGACCAGCTCGTCGCCACGGGCAAGGTCACCCGCGCCTACCTCGGTGTCTACATTCAGGACATCACTGAGGCAATGGAGAAGACATTCGGTGTCAACGCGGATGAAGGCGTGCTCGTATCCGACACCATCTCCGGATCGCCGGCTGAGAAGGCGGGAATCACATCGGGAGACGTTATCACCAAGGTCAATGGAGAGGCTGTCGGATCGACCGATGAGCTGATTAGCACAATCTCGACAAAGCCAGTGGGCAGTGTTGTCACCCTGGACATTGTGCGCGATGAGGCGCCGATGCAGGTGCAAGTGACGCTGGCTGAAAAGCCCAGCGAAGAGGACCTCGCCACGACAACCACACCGAGTGGCAAGCAAACGAACGCCGTCGAGAAATTCGGAGTTGCGGTAGGATCGATATCCTCCGCTACTGCGCAACGTTTGGGATTGCAATCGCCGCGTGGAGTTGTCATAATCGACGTAGATCCAGGCAGTAGAGCTGACTGGGCGGGACTACAGAAGGACGATGTCATCCGTGAAATAAACCGCCAACCGGTGCAATCGGTCGACGACTGGAACTCTATGGTCCAGAGCATGGATGATAATGCTGTATTGATGTTCACCATCGTGCGTGATGGAAGAACGTATTTTGTGAGCTTGAACTAGTAAGGCTCATCGGAGAGTAGCGCAGCCTGGTTAGCGCGCAGCGTTCGGGACGCTGAGGTCGCCGGTTCGAATCCGGCCTCTCCGATTAGATGCGGGAGTAGCTCAATGGTAGAGCACTGGCCTTCCAAGCCAGCTATGCGGGTTCGATCCCCGTCTTCCGCTCTTGAGAAGATGCGCCCGTAGCTCAGTGGACAGAGCAACGGCCTTCTAAGCCGTTGGCCGGAGGTTCGAATCCTCCCGGGCGTAGATGGCGTTATGTGAAATGGGGAGTGTGGCGCAGGTGGTTAGCGCGCTGGGTTGTGGACCCAGAGGTCGCGGGTTCGAGTCCCGTCACTCCTCCCACCAAATCCAAGGCAACAGAGGGCATTGGGCTGCATTGCCGACAGGCAAGAGTTTCATGACGCGAAACTCAAATTCACCAAAGCCTTCTGATAGAAACCTTGGGTACGCGCCCGTAGCTCAATTGGATAGAGCACCGGTCTTCGGAACCGGGGGTTGGGGGTTCGAGTCCCTTCGGGCGTATGTCATGAAAGCGGGGCCAGGTCCTTGGCCCCGTTTTTTGTGACATCCGTCGGGCTGGAGACTTGATCCCCTGAGTTTGCCCACAATGAACCGGCAAACTCGCAAGCTGCCCGAAACGGTAGCCGGAACCAAACACGAGATGCCAAAGCCATCTCGCAAGCTCATCGAAGATGAGCCCCCTTCAGGGCGTATGTCATGAAAGCGGGGCCAGGTCCTTGGCCCCGTTTTTATGCGATGCTCCTGACTGGAGACTTGATCCCCCGAGTTTGCCTCGCAATCAATCGGCAAACTCGCAAGCTGCCCGAAAGGGTAGCCGGAACCGAACACGAGATACCAAAACCATCTCGCAAGCTCATCAAAGATGAGCTCCCCTCAGGGCGTAATTGCAGAAAGGAGGCAAGAACGAGTCATTCCCCTTGCCCTCTTTTGCAATTCCGGTTGACTGGCGACTTGATCCCCTGAGTTCAGACGCTTCAACTAAGAACTATCTCCAAGAATCTTGCTTTCGGGATATTTCGTATTTGCTCTGCCACGCGCACCATTTGCCGATGTTTGTCAGCATTTTCCACGCTTGGCGCATCAACATAGTATTTCCAATACCGCCAACAGGAAACCGTTGCCGCAGCATACTCAACATACAACTGCAGAGCTCTCGCCTCTGCTTCCTCTAACTCCCGGATTTGCTCATACCCTTTCACCAATGCTCGCGCCTTCTCAGGCACAACCCCTTGCCCTCCCCTACACAATCCCACAATCGCCATTCCCAGATCGAACACTTTGTCTTCATAAGCCGCATCTTCAAAGTCAATAATCGCCTTCAGTCTCGTGCCCTCAAACAGTACGTTGTCATAGAATATGTCTCCGTGCACCAATCCCCGTGGCAACCCTTGCGGTCTCTGCTGTTCAAGATACGGAAGTCGCGTGGCTATCCAACTCTCATATTCTGTGTCGATGTTCTGCCCTTGGATACTCGAAAACTTCTGCACACCATATGGCCGCCTAATTGACACAACATCCGGCCACGGCACCTGATGTAACTTCGCCATTGCCGTCCCTACTTGATGCAGCATCGTCTTGTTCGGATACCGGTACACTCGCCCAGCCAGATACTCTTTCATCATCACCGGTTTGTCATTGTGCGCTATTGCTATCTTCCCATTGACAGCAAAAAGTGGACGTGGAGAGGGGAATGCGTACTCCTTCAATAGCGACAACAACCGCCCATGTTCAACTGTCAGGGCAAGTGTTGTGTCCTCAAAGACCGTCAACACATAGCTGGCTTGTTGCGCCCGTACTAGGTAATTGGAATTCCCTGCGCCAGCCGCAATAGGTTCATAATCGACCATCGTCAGGCCGTAACTGCCAGCAATCTCCCGAATATCGCTGTCCTGCAACAGTGAATATACAGCCATCATGCTCCAATAACGTCAGTAGGATAGAGACCTTGTCATGCTTAGTGTGCAGAGACGCATCATACCATCGACGAGCAGTCGCGCTTCAGCTAAGGCTTTGGCATCATGCTGAAGTGATGATATCGGGAAACGGTATACAAACCAACGACACCCTGACCTGAACACCTAGAATCGGTCCAGAAGTAGAGCGAGGAGCTGCACGTTTCTATCGCGAAACGAACAGCACAGACTCAACTTCCTCATGACTTAGCCAGGGAAGAGTTCCAAATTTGTCCACTCGGGTGACCAGCCCCCTATGGTGATTGTTTGGACTAACTCTGAAGATGGATCGACTACTTGAGGCGGGGCACCCTGACGCTTGGAAGAGCGTTCTGGCTTCTCTTCAGGTAATTCGGTGTTCCCTTACTATGTTGCAGCCACTACCCGAGTCCTACCATCAGTCCCCTAGGCTACAGCCTGGAGAATTCGAACTCTACACCGATTGTGCCCAAAGGCACGGTATCTCGAATAGCTACATGTCGGCGGTTCGAACGCCCAGCAGAGTTCAAAACTCGTCCAGGACGGCGCATTCGTTTTCAGCAACAGAGCAAACACCTCTAACGGAGACTCTTGGCGCTCTTGCGCGCCGCAATCGGTTACACTGACTGCAGAGGTGGCCCGAACGTCGGTGGCAGGTCAGATAATACGTGCTACGGAGCGACAACATGGATTTCCCAGACGAGAACATGATCATTCCAACCGTTCCCGGGCTTTCGTGGCGTTCTCTCCAGCAGAATGATGTCTGCGCGATTACTGAGCTCGCGACCGCCTGTCTTGAAACAGATGGAGGTCTTCCACTGGGTGCCACAGACACCTACATCCAGGAACACTATCTGCCCGCCTTGCCAGGAACGTCCATCGGTGCATTCGAAGGTAACGGGCGGCTGGTCGCGTGCGGCGCGGTACAGCCAACTAACACGCCGGATGACTACAGGACAACAATCGTGGGGCAGGTTCACCCAACCTATCGCAAGCGCGGAATAGGGACCTCATTGCTTGAATGGAGCATTACTGAGGCCGGCAAACTTCTATCCACCAGTCCCCCGGATCGGCCTCACGTAGTACTGGTTGCGACTGAGTCGCTCAGTACAGGCGCAGTGGACCTCTTCGAGCGGCATGGCTTCAAGCAACTGTTTGCGGAGGATGTAATGCGGCGCAATCTAAACACGCCTCTGCCCGATGCCCCGGTCCGTCCCGACATCAGATTCGCAACCTGGACACCTGCACTAGCTAGTGAGTTCTTTGCCGTCTACCAAGCGTCCTTTCGGGAGCGGCCTGGTTTTCCAAACTGGAGCCAAGACGAATGGGTAGATTGGCTAGGTACGGAGGACGATGATTTCCGTCCCGAGTTGTCGCTGCTGGCCTATCAGGGTGACGTGCCAGTGGGGTTTGTTGTCTGCGCCGAGGGGTGGATTGTTCAGGTTGGAGTTCTGCCAGAGTGGCGCAAGCGTGGCATCGGGTTGACGCTCATGATCGAGGTATTGAAACGCTTCCGTGCAGCGAGCGGTGACCATGTGCTGCTCGATGTTAACGTGAACAACCCCTCTGCCGCACGATTGTACGAACGGCTAGGTTTTGAACGGGTCGGACGAAGAGCGCGCTACGCGCGAGTGCTAGCTTAATGGCACTTGAACAACTACATCACAGCCATATGCTGATTACCTTCACAATCCATTCCTGTTCGCGCACTTGATAAATAAGGCGGTGCTGAAAGTCTATCCGCCACAAGCAAGCTCCGGCTAGATTCCCAACGCGCTTCTGAAATGACAGCAGAGATTGAGAAGGAGAGGTTTCGTGTAACAACCTGGGTCGTGTAGACAAAATCGTAACACAAGCGTATACTAGACCGTAGCAAATCGATGGAGTGATTCGCATGACAACTACAACTGTGAGGATCAAGCGTGAAACAAAGCTAGCTTTAGATCAGCTTGCGAATCAGACGGGGCAAAAGACTCAGGATGTCCTGGATCACGCCATCGACGCATACAGACGGCGTATTTTCCTTGACCAAGCGAACCGAGCGTTCGCAACGTTAAGGCAAGACGATGCCCGATGGGCCGAGGAAATTGCCGAACGCAAGGCCTGGAGTGCCACGTCTGGCGATGATCTGAAGGACGCCTAATGCCCTACCCAGCGCGCGGAGAGATCTGGGGCGTAGACCTAAGCCCAGTCCTGGGGCACGAGCAGGGTGGACAACGCCCGGCTCTCGTGGTCTCGGTGGATGCATTTAACGCAGGGCCAGCGGAACTGGTGGTAGTCCTTCCGCTGACCAGTGAAGCCAAGGGCATCCCGTTCCATATTGAAATCCAGCCTCCCGAGGGAGGTGTGAAGCAAGCGAGCTATGTCAAGTGCGAGGATGTCCAGTCGATATCCAGGAAGCGACTTAGAGAACGCTGTGGCACCGTGGCCGGCACGACGCTCCTGCAAATCGAAGATCGATTGAGAATCCTACTGAACCTTTAAACTCCTGCCGCCAACTTCCTCTGAGAGTCAAAGTCTCCCGCAAAGCGTTTGGGATGGGATGGCGAATGCCAATCACCCATGCCTACGGCTCATGGCGCTAACTCCAATCATGCGAGATCTTCATCCTAACGTGTTTGCTCGACCGCCGAAAAGGAGTAACCTTCAGTTAGTGGGCCTTGAACTTGTGAGTTCTCCTTACAAAAGGATACAAGTGGTTGTTACACCTGAAGCACTTGCAAGGGAAAGAGCCTGGAGCAATGGCAGAGTATGACAAGTTTGCAAGGGGCAACGTGTGGCGAAGAAACACCAAGAATGAAGGTCTGGCCACAAGAACTTTGCATCTTCAATAGCGAAGGGTGCAATTCTCTATTGCTGACGTATGTACGAGCGTACAGTGATCTCCGAAGTTTCCAGGTAGTTCTCAGCCCAAGCGATTGTTGTGGTCCTATGCGGCTCTTGCGAGTACTATTACTACCGAGCTCGTGCAGCGAACTCTCTTAGCAGGCCTATGGAAGAAGGATCAGAGAATGACCGTAGCGAAGGACCAGCACTTTCTACCGCAGTTCTACCTTAGACAATTCGTTGACCCCGACACACCTGCGGGGATGGAGCCGTACGTTTGGATCTACGACGTACCCATGCGGCGTTGGCGAAAGCGGGCCCCCAAGAACGTAGCCTCGTTGCGTTACTACTATGCGTTCCGAGATGCGAACAACCAGCTCATCAATATCCTCGAACCGAATCTAGCAACGCTCGAGTCGCTCGGCGCGACCCTGATCCGCAAGTTGGTGGACCGAAAACCGTTAGCCAAAAGTGAGCGACTGCGCTTCTGTTTCTTTATCGCCATATTGTTTGTTCGAACTCCTCAGAACAGGGAACTCACGGAACGCTTCCTTAAGCGAAAGGGGCGAGAGTTCATTGCAGCGATGATCCAGCGCTGGCGTGAATATCCTGAGGAGTTCGCGGCATCCCAACGCGCGTACCAAGAAAAGACCGGCAAGGAATTTGCGACAAAAATTGACGAACTTGAGAAACACGCGCCGGAACTTGTCCCCAACGACGCAGCACTTGTCGGCTACTCAATGCTGCCCGCTCTTGGGCTCACGCAACGCTTACTGGGGATGACGTGGCAGTTCTATTCCACCGAGCAAGAAGACCGGCTGATCATCTGCGATCATCCGTGCGACTTCGCGCTGCCGCAGGCGGTCACCGACGAATCCTTCCGTGGGTTCCTGACAAAGGATGCCGAGTTTCACGTGCCTCTCACTCCGAATTTGCTCTTCGCCGCTTACGACGACGGTTTTGGCCATGCCTTCGGTGGTCTGCTAGGCCGAGAGGAAGTTGCGAGGATTAACCGACGCATGGCTCACCGCGCCGAGCAGTTCATCGTGTCAAGTAAGCCCGCATTTGTGGGAGGCGATGTTCTGGTTCCAGATGGTGGCAACTGACTGCTCCAAGACGAATGCACCATTCGGGGCACTGGCATGCTAAGGTCACTCCTTCATTCTTAGAATTTCATCGTCTCATAGACGCGTTTCCCAATCACGCTTATCGTTGAGTACAACAGCCCTACAACATCTCCTATATCTCGGATGTGTATGGTGATTAACTCGCACAGCCTCATAGATCCGCTCATTGCGGGTTGCCCTGTCGAAGACATCTGCAAGTAGGTCCTTCAGGCTTGATCCTGCTACGAACCGGAATTAGATGTCACCACCCACTCGAAACGATAAGGAACCAGCGAAATATCGCCCCGTGAGTCATCTGGGGTCAGCTAGCTAGGGGTTGACATAGCATGCTAGCCGTGCTATTATGTGTTTATGATTCGGTCTTTCGCGACACAGGCAACCGAGGACATCTTCAATGGGCGCAGCACCAAGGCTGCGCGAAGAACGTGTCCGCAGAATCTTTGGAGTATCGCAGCGCGCAAGCTCGATCAAATGGACTCGGTGGAGTCGCTCGGCGAGCTCCGAATCCCGCCGGCGAACCGCTTGGAACAGTTATCCGGAAGTCGACGAGGCCAATCTAGCATTCGAATTAATGACCGATACCGAGTGTGCTTCCGCTGGACGGAAGCCGGGCCTGCGGACGTAGAGATTGTGGACTACCACTAGGAGGCGGAAAATGGTACGTGTACCGACCCATCGAGAGCCGACGCACCCGGGAGAGATGCTTCTAGAGGAGTTTCTCAAGCCGATGGGCATTACGCAGCGGAAACTGGCGGATCGTATCCACGTTCCCTATCAGCGTGTGAACGAGCTGATCAACAAGCGGCGTGGCATGACCCCTAGCACGGCGCTGCGCTTGGCCCGAGTCTTTGGAAACTCGCCCTCGTTCTGGATGAATCTCCAGCTTCGGTGGAATCTTTTTCGGGTTCAGCAAAGCGAGGAAGTAGAACTCCAGCACATTCGGCCTGTCGTGTCACGGGCTAGTATCTCTGAAGGAGCATCCTAACCAGAATGTTCCACAAACTTCTACTCATTGCGGGTTGCGGAGCAACGCCGAACAAAATCTCTCACCGTCCGAGAACAGGCCCATGAGGGTTCAGACATTCAATCTTGGTGTTTCTTCGCTGGGACAGATACCTGTCGGTTGATCATGACTTCTTGCTGAACCTGTCTCTCCCCGCTGGAATTCCTTCACTGTAGCGCAACGTTCTATCAGATTCGGATCGTGACCACACAACTCGAAAAAACCATCGCTTCCGGTGTATGAGTCTGCGGTCAGCGGATTCGTGATCCAGTTGCATAGCTGAACTTCGTGCAGCCTACTCGTAATGCGTCCACGAAGAGCTAGGGTCATACTTTCATTCTTAGGATTGTATGGTCTCCTGAAAGCACCTCGCGATCGCACTGATGCTGGAGTACGACAGCACTACAGCGCCGCTGTACGCCAAAGCCACGTGAGAGACCCTGATTGCTCTATTACCAGGTTAGCATCGCCTTCTTGTTTTCTCTCTGCACTGTCCTCTTAACCTGTTCAAGGAGTTGGCGCGGAAGGCTAATTGTGTCCACATTGACACTGCACTCGCGCTTGATAACCTTGCCAAGGCACCGGAACGTTCCCTCACTCGTAGGAACATAGACATAGGCTAGGTCAATCCCCGCGACAAACCACCGCGAGGACACGTCTCCTATGATCGCAGTGTATTCAACAGGTTCCAAATACTGCTTCTCTCGGAATGGCTCCTTTGACGTGTACAAGCGTATCCCGAAAACATTCACTTCAAACAAGCCGTACGCCGCCGTTGGGGCAACGATGATTCCCTTCACCAGCCATACCTCGACATGCTCGTTGCTGCACAAAGAACAATACGAGATGAGGATCGAATTGCGGCTGATGCGGTTGGCGGCTTCTTCGCAGATTTCACGTGAATTCCAAGCTAGCTGATCCGCAAGGCAAGACACGGTCGTGACTACAACGAGCACGATCACCAGCATTGTCGTTTTGGACATGAATCCCCCTTTCTTTCAGATGCTAACGGTGATTAACTCTTAGTCGCTCAGCATAATCAGTGGCAGGTGACGTGCTCATGACTCATAGACTCTGGCAGTAGCTAGCCGCCGAGCTTCCGAAACCGGAAGGTGGATATGACCTGATCAAATAGCTTCAACACCGAGGCTTCATCAAATTCGGAAACGGTTCCCAGATCAAGAACATGGATGTTGATGCAGTGAATGAATAAGGCAAGCGTGTAGCAACTTCCTCCACGCAAGGCAGAATACGTGATCACGCCGTACTGGTTGCCCACTGCTCCTTCCCAAGATGAAGTTCTAGAGAAGGCCACCCCAGAGATATCCCGTGTCTCTACCGGCTCTCCACGCGTGGAGAAGTTTGGGAACCCATCGCATAGCCGCTCTGAAGAACACGCCTTCTCTGGCGTAACTCCAACGGACAGAGAAGCCTCTACTAGATTAGTTCCATCATAGTATATGCGATTGACCAGCGGGAGTCTGAGCACAGCTCCCTCAATGACGGCCAGCAAGATTTCCTGTTGCACAGCGAGGTCTTCTGGGTACTCTATCTCAAACCCATATGTCTCGCTTATGTAAGTCTTCCAACAGCAAGTACTGATTGAGGCCTGCTCAGCGATTGTTGCAGGCCCCTTGTCCGCCTGAATGGCGTCCATTCCGCCCATCGAGGGAACGACGCCCAGCAGACCTACGAACAACAAGGTAACAGCAAATCGAATTAGCATCTCTCTAGGTTGCAGACTTCCATGAAGCAGGCAAGCCGCAAATCGAAGGCACTACCACAACCGTGCCTTGGTTAACCGTACTCAGCCAGCTTTGGCACAAGACCGTGCGTTCCGATTTTCCCGACCATCACCATTTCCTGATTAGCGCTTTCGTCACAAACCATCTATCACCACATGACCGTACAGGTAAAGCAGATAGTGGGCCAGGACGTGGGACGCGCGCAAGGAGGACGTCTGTGTTGCTCATTTACGTGACGAACTCCTCAACCACCGCTCCCGCCCTCCACCCATGCTGCGAAGAGCGTTCTAGGGCAAGACCTTCATTCTTGGTTCTTCTTCACTGCGTTAGTGACCAAGAGCTTAACATAACAGAATGGGGCGCTCTTTCGAGCGCCCCATTGCAACCTAACGCAGCTGTGAGCTATGTGCCAGTTGTCATCCGGGTTATCTCATCTATTCAGCCGCCTCCAGACAGAAGTAGTACTGCGTCGGGGATCTCCACCCGAAGCCAGGCTCCCCCCAATGCCTGCGGTTGTTGACTATCGTTCTATCCCACACTTCAAGAACGATCCGGTATCCACAAGCGGGAAGACCTGTGGTATCCCAAGAGAAGACCACGCTTGTATCACCTGTGTCGCTGACACCCGTGTACTTCCTTACCGGCAGGATCAAGCCAGAAGCTAGACTGCTCTCGTACCGCAAGCGGTAACTGTAGAAGTGGGGGTCGGTCGCAGTGATCGTGCCGCTCACCGTATCGCCAATCGTAATGTCGCCGCATACAGGCGACGTGTAGATGCTCAGGGCGTATGCGGGAGCTTCGTTGTCCAACATCACCACCACGGGTGAACTGACGTGCTCAATGCCGCCCGTGTCTTTAACGGTAAGCCGCAAACTATACTTACCGTTTCTTCCCGCGGTGTTCCAGGGGTAGTACAGACCGCCCATTGTCGTGTCGCAGAGGATGCTCAGCCAGCCATCGCCATCTGGTACCCTGGACACTAGCAGGAACGTACTGGGCCATATAAACGCCCATTCCTTGAAGCCATCTGTCAGGGGGGTCCAGGTGGTTGGTGCGATGCTGGGATTGAGCCATTGCCCATATTCCACCTTGAACTCCTTGCACTCCTCGCATGACGGCATCAGACCGATGATCTCCACCCAAGCGCCAAAGGGACTATCGTAAGCGTCGAAAATGGGCGTGGTGGCACTCGGACCGTTTGCGAGTCCGTCAGCATTGATGCTCCCAGCTGGCATACCTCCCACTCGAATGATCGCAGCCCCGCAGGGAGGTCGAGATACCTCCAAGATAGAAAGGGCATCCAGCCCCACAAAGTCAGCTTTCGGCTCGAAGCACTTGATCAGCTCTTCGTTTGTGTGGACCACCCCGTTGCCAACGATGAGGACATCCCCGTCGGTGAAGCTGAGTTCTCCTTCGTAGAGGATCTCGGTGGAGAACTGGATTAGCTTCCGGTTCCCAGCGCGGTCGGAAGTGACGGCGTCGAGTCCGAAGTCCACCCCTCGATTTGGGATTCCAGCGGGAACACCGGATGGCAGAAGGAGAGAGTTGCGGGCAACGATGGTGCCATCCCGCGCTGACAAGAGATCCCCATCGAGGAAGGCAGGTTGTGTGGGATAAGGCCCTGTCCCCTCGGTGGAGAACCAGATATCCAATCCATACTGACGCAAGGAGGCCTGCAATGCGCCTTCCCTCAGCCAGTACTCCCGCCCTGCACTCTTGACATAGTCAAGAAACTGGATGATCCTGCTTGACTCCCCCACAAAGTGAACTGCGTCCAATCCAAGATCAACCCCGTGTACGTCGAACCCGTAGAGCAGAGCGGCGTTGGGAATGACAGCCCCGTTTGTTAGCAGCAAGTCGCCGGCAGTGAATTGACCTGTGTTGGGGCTATCCAGTTCGGTGGAGAAGGCCACCAGATACCTATCCACATCAATGATATCAACAGCATCAAGACCAAGATCTACCGCCACGTTTGAAACAACGTGGGTAACAACGGGTACAGTAAAGGCCTGCAACAGGTCGGCGTTGCGGGCGCACACCACACAGCCTTCCCCTAAGAGATCGCCGTCAGATATGATCGGGTTGCCATCCGCTGGTTCAGGCCCCTGCGTTACAAAATCCTCTTCGGTGGAAAAGACCATCCCACCACAGTTCTTCAGCGCCTCCCGACCGACCTGGCCGATAGCGGAGCTTGCGGATACAAGCAAGATCACCGCTAGAAGCACCAATAATGCTACCATCATATTCCCTTTTCTCATGTCAGCCTCCCTTTGTATGTCTGACCAAGATATCTCTTTCATCAGGGAATTCACCTTCAATCCAGATTGTGAGTGCATCCTTGAACATCACGGTTTGTCGATGTAGAGCGCGTCGAGACCCAGGAAGTTGCTCTTGGGCTCGAAGCAATGGACCAAGTCCTTGTTGGTGTAAACCACACCATTGAGAATGAGAAGCACATCCCCGTCGGTGAAGCTGGGCTCCCTCTTGTACAGAATCTCTGTGGAGAAGTGAATGTTCTCCCTGTTCCCAGCGCGATCGCAGGTGACGGCGTCGAGCCCGAAGTCCACGCCTCGATTCGGGATTCCAGCAGGAACACCTGGCGGTAGAAGAAGAGAGTTGCGGGCAACGATGGCGCCATCCCGCGCTGACAGGAGATCACCGTCGAGAAAGGCGGGCTGCGTGGGATAAGGCCCTGTCCCCTCGGTGGAGAACCAGATGTCCAAGCCATACTGACGTAAGGAGGCCTGCAATGCGCCTTCCCTCAGCCAGTACTCCCGCCCCGCACTCTTGACATAGTCAAGAAACTTGATGATCCTACCTGACTCTCCCACAAAGTGAACTGCATCCAAGCCTAAATCGACCCCGCGCACGGCGAACCCGTAGAGCAGAGCGGCGTTGGGGATGACAACCCCGTTTGTTATCAGCAAGTCCCCAGCAGTGAATTGACCGGTGTTGGGGCTATCCAGTTCGGTGGAGAAGGCCACCAGATACCTATCCACATCAATGATATCAACAGCATCAAGACCAAGATCTACCGCCACGTTTGAAACAACGTGGGTAACAACTGGTACAGTAAAGGCCTGCAACAGGTCGGCGTTGCGAGCGCACACCACACAGCCTTCCCCTAAGAGATCGCCATCAGATATGATCGGATTTCCGTCCGCTGGCTCCGGGCCCTGGGTTACGAAGTCTTCCTCGGTGGAGAAGGCCATTTTGCGGCACGCGAGGATACCTTTGTCGAGTCCCCCTTCGTCAATCTCGACCCGAGGTGATGGCTCCAACGATACACTGGTCATCCCTGACGCACTTGATTCAGAGGAATCTTCGACTTTGATGTTGACAAGAACTGTGCCACCATCCGGGTACGACAGCTTGAATTGCTTGGTGCCTTCCGAGGCTTCGTTGTGATGAACCTCAGTTGTTCCATCCGGCCCTGTGATGTCAAGAGTAACGTCATAAGGCAGTGTTCCACCTTTGACCTTCCAAGAGACTCCCAGGGCATGGCTGTAATCCGGCTCATTGGCTTGTGATGCATTGGCTGAGACTTCGATGGAGAGGGGGGCGTTGCCAGTCTGACTGTAGGTCGGAACTGACGCAGAGAGAATAACAACGCCAGCGAATAGCAGGACCACTACCCAAAGCCCTCGAGATGAGACTCCTCCTTTCTTGGATGAGAGTTTGCGGGGCGCAAACGGGAACCTGTTCATGGGGTCACTCCCTTAGGAGGGGGCTAATTGAACGGGAAAGAAGATGCAGGGGATAATCCAGGGAAGTAAGCAATTCTGACTGCCACACCACCCTCCCATTTCATCATACACCCCGGAATATTGCTGGCAAGCAGAAGTCCCTTCTATTCTGCACTAGCAGGGGTTGACAGGAAGAACGCCAGACATAGTGCCAAGATCCATCTGTTACCGAATCGATGACATTGGAAGGCGTAGAATCTGTAATCGTACTCACAATACGCCTACAAGTAGCGTTTTGAGCATGCGTACGAACGTTTCAGAACAGGCCTCTACACAATGGCAATAATCCGGTAACTGAGCATGGTAGACTCTACCATTGGATTCCGTACGGTGCCGGGCAAATCTTCCCGAAGTAGAATGTCTTCTTGAGAGGCCCGCCTGTGCGCTGCACGCAAGAAAGAGGGCTATGGATAATGGGGTCTGCAAGCTTGTGACAAGGTACTATCCAGCTCTGAAGTGCCGCTCCCGTCTGTTGTCTCATCCAGTATGTCTATCGGGATAGTGCATATCTTGAGAAGGGTGCTTGTTGTTGCGAGTAGACAAGAACGGCTGGACTTGATCCGCAACTCAATCACGCCGATAAACTTTGCGCAGCCTATTCGTAGTGCGTCCACATGCAGATTACCTTCACAATCCGGTCTTCCTTGAGGACCTGATAGACAAGGCGATGCTGGATGCTGATCCGTCGCGAATACGCTCCCGCGAGATCTCCAACAAGCTTCTCGAACGGCGGCGGGTCTTGGAAAGGAGAGGTTCGCACGGATGCAAGCAGATGCTCCAGATCAGCTCTTAGCCCTGCAGCAGACAGCTTCCGCGCATCCTTCTGCGCTTGCTTTGTGAAAACGATCTTCCAGCTCACCAGTCGAGTTTATCCGAGCATTCCTCAACGGGCGTGTTCAACCCCTCGCGAATTGACTCACGCATACCGGGAAGCGACAGGAGATTAAGCGTTTCCTGGATCGAACGCCAATCATTCTCGGAGATGAGCACTGCATTTACGCGCTTGCCCGTGATCAAGACTGGCTCGTGTGATTCCGCAATTTCATCAAGCAATTTATACAGTCTGGATCTGGCTTCAGTCGCATTTACCGTAGGCATTCTCGACCTCCATGATTGCCGAATAATACAGCGTACGCGAAAACGTACGGCAAAGCAACTTCAACAGGTCGATATGCTTCTTCATATGGATTTCCAAGGGGTGATTCCAATTCGCACTTCAACAAGATGCGGCACAGCTCTTCGGAACCGCGGGGGAGGGTAAGTCCCTTCGGCATATTCGCCTTTTCCGCAATCCCCGTACCGGCGCTCAGCCCAGACAGCAACTACATTCTCAAGACCAGCCATTAGCAGCGCGCAGTGCATCTGCCATCCAACAGCTTGTCTGCGATGAGCAAGCACCCCTCCTGCTATCTAGCATCGTCTCATACCATCCACTCTCTATGCTTGACAAGCAAGGCCATACATGCTATGCTGGAGTAGATGAAAATGCTAGGGGGGTGAATAACATGGCGAAGAAAGAGATCCTCGATAAGCTGTCGATCTATGTCCCACAGAAGAAGATGGAGGAGAAACCAGTCGAACGACTGATCCGTCTGGGGAATAAGCGCGACCGCTCGGTCAACTACCTGGTAGTCGAGGCCATTCTGGAGTACCTGAAACGGGAGGAGAAGAAGGGCTGAGCCTTCTGAAATTCGAGAAGTGAGTAGCTTCTTCCAGGCGCCGCTCCCATTGGGCAGTCGTTGATGTTGCTTTGGGCGCATCCTATTGGTGTTTCTGGCTCCTCGCTATAATGCGTGGGTAGCCTGGACACAGAATTGCTTGTCTCTCGCAAAGAAGAGGAGCATTGGCAGGAAAGACGAGAAGCATTCTCTCGCTAAGGCGTAGGGCGCGCAAAGAACAGCCTCAGATGGAGAAAAGGACCAACGACCAAGTTATTCCTTGGCGAGCTTTGCGCCTTGAGCGAGCGGGCGAGAGTCTTGGCTTGTGGTCTTATGAAGACTGAACCCACCACTGATGCATTTTGAAGATCCGGAGATAACGTAGGCCTGGATAGTCCCTGCGGTCCGATGGGAAACCACCCGTCGTGCGGGAGATGCCGGTGGGTGGTTAATCGATACCACTCATCGTTTGGTGAACGTAAGATTCTCTCGATCCTTGACTACCCCGGGGAAGCGCAGGACTTGGTTGTGCATCACCACGTACACGCCGGGGGAGATGATGCGCGCAGCAAGGAGTGATTCGGTCACGTTCTGCAGTGCGTCCGTGTCGCGGAACTTGTACGGCCGCATCGCGCCAGTCAGGATGATTGGGATCTGCAGATCGACTAGCTCCTGGTTGAGAAGCTCTCCCGTTTCAGCCATCGTATCAGTTCCGTGCAGGATAATGATTGCGTCCGATATGGGGAGCGCCTGCTGCGCGGCTCTCAGGATGCGTTGACGATCATGTTCAGTCATCTCCAACGAGTCCTTGAACACAACCTGCTCGTAGCTCACATCGAGATCCGGAAGGCGAAGCCCAGCAAGTATCTCCGGGAGGATGGTGTGGTAGTTCCTGAGAGATCCATCGCGCTCGTTGTATGTCTTCTCAATTGTGCCGCCGGTTGTCAGGATTGTGATCTTCATCGTGGACGCAATTATGCGCCGAGACGGGCGATTGCGCTAGGTTAGCGCAGACCCTTCACGATCATGTTGATCGCTGCGTAGAGGAGGACAACACCGAATAACTGACGCAGCCTGCGTTTGGGGATGTGTGGCCCAATGCGCGGGCCGATTTGAGCACCAATGATAAGGCCCAGTATCAACGGCAGTGCCAGTTCAGGATGAACGTTCCCCTGTACCCAGTGCTGATATGTGCCCATCATCGCCGAGGGGACCATCACAAACAGGCTTGTCGCTGCCGCAGTGACAATGTCAAGGCCGAGGAAGACAGCGAGTGCTGGGACCATCACGGTTCCCCCACCGATTCCGAACATTCCAGACGCCGTTCCAGCGATCAGCCCTATCAATCCACCTACAACATACAGTTTGATCCCCTTGATCTCTCCATGCAGGGACAGCCCGATCTCCTTTGGCTGCTTTCCCTGAATCATCATCGCTACAGGATAGAGGAGAAGGACACCGAAGCCGATGGACAGCCAATGCGCGTTTATCACATCCGTCAGCCGCGCTCCACACCACGCGCCTATGATTGTCGTCGGCATTAGTATCAACCCAATGCGAAAATCGATTGCGTGCCTGAGGGCATAAGCTATCGTGCCCGATATGCTGGTGAACACAACGCCGGCGATGCTCGTTCCCGCTGCTTGCTGGATCGTAGGGACATAACCGGCGAGCGTGAGGAGCGGGACCATGAACACACCGCCACCAACACCAAGGAGGCTGGCCAGAACACCCATTCCGATGGCGGTGAAGAACAGGGGGAGGAAGACCCCAACACTAAGAACCATAGTTCCCCTCCTACGAGCAATTCCCGATACTATACAGGCTAAGACCGCGGCAAGAAAGTTGGATCACCTAAATACATTGGTGCGCCACTGGAAAACAGGCGGCTGCGGGAATAAAGTCATGCTATGAGGATCACGAGGAGGGACCATGGAAACACATATACCGACCCGCGAGGAGGCGCTAGCGCTCCTTAAGGAATTCAACAAGACTGAGAGCCTGATCAAGCATGCCCTGTCCGTCGAAGGGGTAATGCGCTACATGGCGCGCAAGCGCGGTGAAGATGAAGAAAAGTGGGGGATCATCGGCCTTGTGCACGATCTCGATTATGAGCGCTACCCCGAGCAACACTGTATGAAGACAAAGGAAATCCTAGAAGAGCACGGCTGGCCGGAGGACTACATACGGGCGATCATGTCACACGGTTGGGGTCTTGTCACCGATGTCGAGCCGCAGCACGAGATGGAGAAGGTGCTGTACGCGATCGATGAGCTGACCGGGCTGGTTACGGCCGTGGCTCTCGTGCGTCCGTCGAGGAGCGTCCTCGACATGAAGGTCAAATCGGTAAGCAAGAAGTGGAAGGACAAGAGCTTTGCTGCCGGCGTGGACCGCGAGGTTATCGCAAACGGGGCGCAGATGCTCGGAATGGAACTGAAGGATCTGTTCGAGGACGTGATTATGGGGATGCGCGAGGTGGCAGACAAGATCGGGCTTGCTGGGACCGGTGTAACTTCCGTATAATAGGTGTCCAGGAACGCTACTTGGGAGGAATGAGATGAATGAACGTGTCTACGAGCAGGGGCGCTGGTCGCTTGCCGATCTGATTTCAGCTTCCGATCAACCTGAAAATATCGGAAGTGAATACCTCGATCAGCTGGAGCAGGCGGTCAGTGACCTGGAAACGAAGCGGTCGATGCTGTCTCCTGAAATGAACCCGGGCGATTTCGTCACGGTGCTCGCAATCGTGGAGCGCATCGGGTCACTCGTGCGCCGTCTGGGCGCGTACGGCCAGCTCTGGTTTGCCGAGGACACACACAATCAGAATGCACTATCATTTCGTGGGCGCGTAGAGAGCATCCTTGCTGATGCTCACAATCGGACGCTCTTCTTTGAGCTGTGGTGGAAGGGATTGGATGACTCCGCTACCGAACAGCTCCTTCCTGCAAGCGGCGATCTATCCTACTACCTGCTCTCGCTTCGTCGCTACAAGCCATACACGCTCTCCGAACCCGTGGAGAAGGTGATCAACCTCAAGGACTTAAACGGCGTAGAGGCGCTCGTCACCCTGTACGAGATGCTGACGAGCGGGTTCACATTCAAGATGGAGGTCAACGGTGCGGTGAAGTCTCTCACCCGCTCCGAGCTGATGACCTATGCCCGTGATCCTCGCCCGGAGCTTCGCGAGCGCGCGTACAAGGAGCTGTACCACGTCTACGGCGAGAATAGCACCGTGCTTGGACAGATCTATCAACACGTCGTACGCGATTGGGCCGATGAGCAGGTTGGCCTGCGCGGCTTCTCCTCTCCGCTCTCCTCGCGCAACCTGAGGAACGATGTTCCCAACGCTGTGGTCGATGTCCTCCTCGATGTCTGTCGTTATAACGTCGATATGTTCCAAGACTACTTCCGCATGAAGGCAGGTTGGTTGGGGATAAAGCGGCTGCGGCGCTACGACATCTACGCCCCGCTGAGCTCATCGGAGAAAGCCTATCCGTTCAATGAGGCTATAAGCACCATCTTCTCAAGCTTGAACGCGTTCTCCCCCACCCTGGCCGCGCACGCCAAGCGCGTTCTCGATGAAGGCCACCTCGATTCAGAGGTCCGCGCCGGGAAATACGGTGGTGCGTTCTGCTACGGCGTCCTTCCCGGGATCACCCCGTGGGTGCTGACAAGCTACAACGGCAAGGGCGAAGACGTCTCCACCGTGGCTCACGAGCTGGGACACGCTGTGCACGCCCTCATGGCCGCTGACCACTCTCCCCTTACCTTCCACTCTTCACTCCCCCTGGCGGAGACGGCATCCGTCTTCTCTGAGATCCTCCTGCTGGAGCACCAGCTGGAGAGTGAATCCGACCCTGCTTTGCGGCGTGATATGCTGGCGCGGTTTGTCGATGGAACCTACGCCACGGTTGCTAGGCAGGCATACTTTGTCCTCTTCGAACGTGAGGCACACGCTCTAATCAAGGCAGGAACGACGACTGACGCACTATCCGAGCGGTATCTAGCGAACCTAAACGAGCAATTTGGCGACGCCGTGGATGTGAGCGATGAATTCCGCTACGAGTGGGTCTCCATCCCGCATATCTACGGTACTCCCTTCTACTGCTATGCCTACAGCTTCGGGCAATTGCTTGTACTGGCGCTGTACAAGCGTTACAAGGAAGAAGGGGAAGCGTTCGTTCCTAAGTTCCTCAAGATCCTTTCCTACGGCGGATCGAAGAGCCCACAAGAGATCCTCGCCGAAGCCGGGATCGACATTGCCTTGCCCGCGTTCTGGCAGGGAGGGTTTGACGTCCTGCAGGGGATGATCGATGAACTAGCAAGCCTCTCGGCCTAAATCCGGGGGCCTGCTCGATGCGGATGTCGGCTACGGTCGCTTCTGTAACGTTTATCAGATCAGTTGTTGCCAAGTGAACCAGGGTCCCGCGTGCTCCGGCGTTTATCACTACTTCCGTATGTGAGGTGACATTACGATCCAGAAAGACGGGAAGCGGCTTCTTCGCCCCGAGGGGGCTGATCCCACCCACTAGATAGCCAGTGATGCGCTGTGCATCGTGCGGGCTTGCCGGAGCAACGCGCTTGTGAAGGCTGGCGCGCGCGAGCTTCTTCTCGCTCACGCTCCCATCTCCGCTCATCAGGGCGAACAAGAAAGATCCATTGTCGGCCTGGAAGACGAGGCTCTTGACCACGATCTCCAAGGGCAAGCCGAGCGCCTGCGCGGCGTACTTTGCACCCTTCGTCTCGTGATGGTAGCTCAGTACCTCATAAGTGATACCACACTTGTTGAGGTATTCGATCCCGCGTGTGGTCATGCGATCACCCGATGCAATCCGGCTTTATCGAAACATGAGAAAGCATCGTGCACCACTAGCCACGCAGAACACGCTGAGCCGCGCTCACTCCAGCCCCCAATTCAAATTCGTACCCGCACCCACGCAGTCCAGCTTCGATAGCACCAATCGTTGCTAGTAGATCACCCGCTGTCTCCGCTCCCATGTGTCCAATTCGGAAGTAACGCTCCTTGATGTCTGGATGTAGCCCTCCAGCTAGAATAACACCGGCCTCTCTAACCTTAGGAAGAAACTCTGATCCCGTGATTCCTGTCGGGTAATAAGGAGCGGTGAGTGTCGCCGCCGCATGTGCTGAATCAGTGGGAACTTGGTCCAGTCCCAATGCCTGTATGGCTTCCTTGCACGCGGCACCAAAACTCTGATGACGATGGAAGCGTTTTTCCATCCCTTCTTCCAGAATTCTCTCCAGGCTGACGTTAAGGGCGCAGATGAGGTTCACCGGAGGTGTGGCGAAATAACTCGCTTTCCGTGCTTCATAGGCACCCATGATTGGCAGCCAATTGCCCCAGTCCGCGTAGTAGTTGCTCACCGGCGTTTCTCTTTCGCGCCATGTCTCAAGCGCGCGAGGACTGGCGACCATCAGCGCAAGCCCGGGAGGGACGCCGATCGCCTTCTGCGAGGCAGTGAGCACCACGTCGATTCCCCATTCCTCCTGTCTTAACTCTTCACCGGCCACGGAACAGACACCGTCGAGGACAGTCAGTGTATCGTACTTTTGGGCGATGGCGGCCAAGGACTTCGCGTCCGTGCGCACGCCGGTTGATGTATCCGCATGAGTGATCGTCATCAGCTTGTACGGACGCGCCTTCAGTTCCTCTTCGACTTGTTGTGGCGAAATAGTGTCCCCGGGTGATGCGCGCAGGACAGTTACCTCTGCGTGGTAACGGCGCAACAGTTCGGCGTAGCGATCGCCGAAGACACCGGTGCTCAGCACTAGCGCTTTGTCTCCCGGCTCGATCAAGTTCGCTACGGCCATTTCTAGGGCGAGCATACCGGACCCCGCCACGACGAACGGCTGCCCCGAAGGGCAGAGCCATACCTTCCGCATTCTCTCCAGAGCCTGACCGAATACATCGATGAATTCCGGTGCAACATGACTGGCAGTAGGAGCACCAAGCGCCTGAAGCACCTCCGGCTCAAACTCGATCGGACCTGGGATCATCAACAATGCTCTATCTTTCATGATATCCTCCTATCCTTTAGCCTTGCCCTCAGACAATATCCCTGCCCGCTGCAAGATATCACGTAGTTGCTGTTTCTTCTCACTGGAGAGTGGGAACAATGGTGGCCGGACCGGACCGCCGTACACTCCGAGCATGTCCAACGCTGCCTTCACTGCAGGCACACCCCATCTGCGGGTGATAGCTGTGTTTACTGGGATCATGCGCATTTGCATCTGGCGTGCCTCTTCCCATTTTCGATCCAGGAAGTGTTGCCAGATTCCCAAGCACTGCACGGGCGCGATGTTGGCCAGAGCGAGGATCCCCCCAACCGCCCCCACGGAGAGGGCCGGGAGTAGAAAGCTTGCGGAACCAGCCAATATCTGAAAATCAGGTCCGGCTAAGCGCCCGATCTCCGCTATCTTGATCACGTTGCCGCCGGAATCCTTGATGCCGATAATATTTTTGTGCTCCGCTAGCGCCGCAACCGTCTCTGCATCAAGATCTATGCCTGTACAAGACGGGATGTTGTAGATGATGATTGGAATGGACGAGGCTTCGGCTACTGCGTGGAAGTGCTTACGCAGCGCGTCTTTCGTCATTAAGCTGCGATAGTATGACGGGGTAACGACTAGCGCGGCATCCGCTCCAACTGCGGCCGCACTCTCTGTCAGTTTAACGGTCTGCCCAGTCGATTGGCAACCCGTGCCAGCGATCATCAGCTTATCCGGCGGGATGGCATCGCGAGCAATCTCAAATACGCGTACTCTTTCCTGTTCGCTCAGTAGGACAAGCTCACCGTTGGAACCAAGGACTACAAAGCCGCGCAGCGGATACTGATTCCATCCGTGCAGGTTTTCGCTGAGGGCGAGCGTGGTGATCTTCCCATCGGAATCAAACGGGGTGGGAATTGGAGGATAGATTCCAGACAAATCCAGCATTTTCTTGTTCAATATGGCTCCTTCTTGCTCGAATCGCTGATGGACAGTGTCGTCCACGCCCCACGTGTTGATCGATCTATTGGCTACGGTTGTCGAGGAAGATCACCCGACTTCCCTTCTCGTTTGGCTTCATCGCCCCAGTTGAGCTTCTCCCGCAACACATGGAAGAATGACGGGGCATCCGCCATCCGCACCAGTCTCGTTGGTGTGTCGGCACGCTTGATTGTGATCTTCGTATCCGCCGGCAGGTCAAAAGCGAAGTCGCCATCGGCATAGAGGCTTACCTGCGTATGCGTGCGCACGAGCAGGACCTCCTCTGCCGGGAAGATTACCGGCAGGATACCCAGCTTGTGCACCGCCAGAGGGCTTGCCATGATGCACGCTGCCGGCGGGACGATCACCGGCCCACCAGCGGAGAGGCTGTACGCGGTTGAACCGGTTGCCGTAGACAGGATTAGCCCGTCGCCGGGATAGCTTGCCACCACGCCATCGCTCCATAGAAGCTCCAGCTCGCAGAAGCGAAAGGCTGACGTTCCTCTGATGACGACATCATTCAAAACGGTCCCTGTACCGTAATTTGATGAATATGATAGACGCATCCTTTCCTCGATGACGAACGAGTCGCGCAGCACTCCCTCTAGCGCGGCAGTGAGCGATGGTGCCTTTACCTGCGTGAGGAAGCCAAGGCTCCCCAGGTTTGCGCCCAGAATGGGGATCGCCGAGTCGGCGAAAATCGAGGCGGCACGGAGGACTGTGCCATCCCCTCCCAAGGCAACAACAAGCGCCCCCTCCGCCTCGGAGAAGGTTGGACGGTCGGAATCGATGAGTATCGTCTCGATTCGCTTCAGCTGTGCCCACGCCTTGAGCACAGCCAGGGTACGGAGTGAACCGTCCTTGCTCGTGTTGGCGACGATGTAGATCCTGCTAATCTTCATGTTCCTCCGTCCTCGTAGCTGTTGCTGGTATCATTTCAGGGGCCGCCTTTTCACGTACTTCCAGCGGCAGAGAATCCGTTCGATGACGTCCACGGCGATGTACAGGAGAAGGCCAAGGACAGCCATGGCAACTATCCCCGCGAACGCTCTGTCCCTGCTGAAGAGCATGTGCTTGTTGATGAACGATCCCAATCCTATTCCCAGTGCGGCTCGCGTCTCGGCGATATACAGGAAGGCAATGCCAAGTCCGATGCTCACCCGCACGCTCGTCAGGATCTGGGGAAGGCTGGCGGGGAGGACAACATGTCGGTAGACCTGCCAACGCGTCGCCCCTGCTGAGAGGACGCTTATCACGTATTCCTCATCGATATTCTTCGCCGCACCGCGTGCAGAGACCAGGATCTGAAAGAAGAGTGCAAGGGCGACCATCGCCACTTTGGTTGCGCTTCCCGTTCCGAAGACAACGAACAAGAAGAGAATGAGGGCAACCTGCGGAATGGGATAGGTGATGTAGATGATTGGCGAGAAGAAGCGATCGAGCGTCGGCTCGCGACCGATCGCCAGTCCGAGGGGCATCGCGGTCGCCAAGGAAATAGCGATAGCGAGGATGAGGCGCCATGCGCTCGCCATAAAGTTGCGTTGCAGCTCCGCCGCGTTCTTCACCACCTGCGATAGAGCATCAAATGGTCCAGGGAGGATCAGTGCGTGATTGATCACGTTCACGGCGATGCTCGCCATCTCCCACGCGAAGAGCAAGGCGGCGATGCTGATGACGTAGGTAATAACACGTTTCATGCTTCGAGTGCCTCCCGGAGTTGGGACATGACCCCATGGAATGTCGGGTTCTGACGGAAATCGATGGATCCCATCTGCGGGTTGTCGATTGTCGCACTTATCTGCGCCGGGCGGTCGGTGAACACGATGATCCGTTGCCCTAAGAAAGCTGCCTCTTCGATGTTGTGTGTTACGAGGATCATGGAGAACTCATGTTCGTGCCACAAGTTCAAGAACAGGTCCTGAATCTTCTCTCGTGTCAACGTGTCAAGCGACGCAAGAGGTTCGTCCATCAGCAGGACGGATGGCGCGGTGGAGAGCGCGCGAGCAATTCCAACGCGTCGCTTCATCCCCTCAGACAGCTCAGCGGGGAAACGCGTCATGACGTTGTCCAGTCCCAAGTGTGCGAGGACTTCGGCTGCGTTCTGTTGCGGAAAGTCGCCATTCAACAACAGGGCGAGGTTGGCGTTCTGCCATACCGTCTTCCACGGAAGAAGACCGGCGTTTTGCAGGATGAGCGCCACATCGCGACGGGGAGTGTTTACCTCTTCTCCATCGATACCTATAATACCGGAACGCGGGTGGAGAAGGCCGGCCAGGGCAAATAGAAGCGATGTCTTGCCGCATCCGGAAGGGCCGATAAGAGCCAGACTTTTTCCCTTCTCCAGACGGAAGGAGACATCTTCTACGGCACGCACTGTCTGCTCTCCATGTCCGTAATCGATAGTTACTGCATCTACATCAATCATTTTATGAATTGATCCGTAGTTACATCCTCGTATACAGGATGCTTCCACGTATAACCCTTCCACTTCAGCCACGCGACGACGTCCTCAAGCTTCTGCTTGGAGAGCATCTCGGGGTAGGAGAAGTGCGGAAGAGCGAAATCATCGAGTATCCCTTCAGGGACAGCGTCTTTGCCCAATCCGGGGAAGAAGAGAGAGAGCGCGATGTCGATTCCCGTCGTCGTCAATTCATCTCTGGGCATGTCATTGATCCTATCCATTGCTTCTCGGTAGACGTCGTAAAACGTCGCAACGGCATCCGGGGATTTATCGACCACGTCCCGGCGGAATACGATAATGCTTGGAAGAAGGTCAATCCCGGCAAAGTCGGAGAGATGGACAAACGTACTTCCCGGCTTAATTTGGGGGTATTTGCTGAGGTACGTGATGTACGGCTCCGGCAGGACAGCGGCGTAGACCGAGCCCAGGTTGAGGAACATCGCTAGCTGTAGCATGTCGTGCCAGTAAGAGTAGTCCTTGTTCGGGCTTACCGAGTGTCCCAAGCTGATGAGCAGGGAGTCGACCTCGTATTCGATGTCGCTCATCTCTGTAATTGCTATCGACTTCAGCGTGTTCCCAGTTTCTGTTCGATTGAGAAGGTCGTCGACCGAATCGATATGGAAGTAACTCGGTGACAGGAGGGCAAGGCTTCCCGTCTGTTCGGGATGGTAGGCGGTGCTCGTGACTACGACATCCGTTCCGCTTGTTATCAACAGTATTGCCGTGGAGACGTCGCATACCATCCCATCGATATCTCCAGCCATCAGGGCGAGGATACGTGCCTGGTTATCGCTGAGGCCAACTACGTCTACGTCAAGGCCGTTCTGTGCAAATAGATCCCACCCGTTGGCGAAAGCGATCGGCAGGCAGCCCATCACCGGAGGCAGACTGACGCGCAGTCCCGGGAGAGGGTTGGCCCCGGCAAGGGTCGAGACGAGGACGATGGTTACGATGAAAAGAAATGCGAAACGACGAGCATGAATCATGTGCTCCTCCTTGAGTACTTGGACACGGTATCGACCGATTATACCGCGCTTATCGTCATCGACAAATCAAAGCCGTCTGTTCAACGACAGCCCTGGCGCAAGATGCTACGTGTATTGGCTTTTGTGCAACGGCACAAGAGACAAGAGAACGTGGCTCGCAGTGGGCACAGCCTGAGCGGCATTATCGTGATCACGCGCACATTCAAGTTGCGTCTTTTCCTTTTCAGGGTACGATCTCTATCCATGGATCGACTGACAGGTTGGCTTTGGCGGTATCGCAGGCGCGTGCTATTCGGGTTCCTCTCTTTGTTGGTTGTCGACGGAGCGGCGCTCATCGTGCCGCTTGTCATAAGGGGGGCGATAGATCGCCTGGCCAGCGGTGAGGGAGGCGTTCTGACGAGCGGGCTGTACATCGTCGGCCTAGCCGCGGTCGTGATGCTCTTTCGTTTCCTGTGGCGGTATTTCCTCATCGGGAGCGCGCGCCAGATCGAACGTGACCTGCGCAGCAAGCTCTACCAACACCTGCTCCGTCTCTCGGCATCGTTCTACAACGAACATAAGACGGGCGACTTGATGGCGCACGCGACGAACGACATCGATGCCGTCAGTCGTGCCTGCGGGTTCGGCGTTCTCACGATCGCCGACCCGATATTCATGATCCCGGTGGCAATTGGGATCATGCTCTCCATCGATCCGCGCTTGACCCTGTACGCAATCATTCCTCTTCCTATTCTCACCGTGTTCATGCTAGGTTTCGGCAAGGTTATTCACCGCCGCTTCGAAGTGGTCCAGGAGGCGTTCTCCGGCCTAATGGAGAAGGTGCGGGAGAATGTGGCCGGGATCCGCGTTGTGAAGTCGTTCGTACAGGAAGAGGGGACCGAGCGTGACTTTGCCGCCACCAACAGCACGTTCATCGACAAAAATATGGCACTGGTCCGCATGTGGGGCCTGTTTGAGCCGCTGATCGAGCTCCTCGGCGGGGCGACGATGGCGATTGTCCTGTGGGCCGGGGGGATCAGCGTAATCAGCGGATCGATCTCGCTTGGGGACTTCGTCGCGTTCAGTCAGTACCTGATGATGCTTACCTGGCCGATGATCTCGCTCGGTTGGGCGGTGAACATCATCCAGCGCGGGAGAGCATCGCTTGAGCGCATCAACCGGCTTCTCGCAGCAGAGCCGGAGATCGTCGATTCCCCGCATCCTCAGGCTACTCATGGGTCTAAGATCGAGATTAAGAATCTCACCTTCTCCTATCCATCGCGCGATGGAAACGCTCCTGCCCTCTCTAATATCGATCTTAAGATCGAGGAAGGGACGACGCTGGGCCTCGTCGGTCTGACCGGCTCGGGGAAGAGCACACTTGTACGCATGATCCCGCGCGTCTTCGACCCTCCGCCGGGGTGCGTTCATCTAGGAGGAGAGGACGTGCACGATCTGAGCCTCGCCGTGCTGCGGGGAATGATCGGGTTTGTTCCTCAGGATCCGTTCCTGTTCTCTGCCTCGATAGCTGAGAACATCGCCTTCGGAAACCCCGGCGCAAACACGGACCAGGTACAGCAGGCAGCGCGTCTAGCGGGGATTCACGATGAGATTATCGCCTTCCCCGAGGGGTACGAGACGCGTGTGGGAGAGCGCGGCATCGCCCTCTCCGGCGGCCAGAAGCAGCGCGTAGCAATCGCGCGGGCGCTCCTTCTCGTCCCGCAGATCCTTATCTTCGACGATCCCCTGTCAGCAGTCGATGCGGAGCGCGAGGCGTTCATCCTGAGCAACCTGCGCGAGTTCTTCCGCGGGAGAACGGCCATTATCATCGCCCACCGCCTCTCGGCTGTCATGCACGCAGATCGAATCGTGGTGCTGGACAAGGGGCAGATCGTTGAGAGAGGAACGCACGCAGAGCTCCTCGCCCGTGGTGGCATCTATCGCAGCATCTGGGACCTGCAACAGGCAGAAAGGGAGGTGAACGGTGAGCCAGCATGACACGCACGATGATGATGTGATGGGTAAGGCATTCGACGCACGCCTGATGCGTAGGCTCGTTCACTTTCTTAAACCCTATTGGAAGATGTTCTTGGTCTGCGTGCTGCTGATCCTGGTTCTCAGCGGGGTCCAGATAGGGCTCCCCTACATCACCAAGATCGCAATCGATGACTTCCTTACGCTCCCGTGGGCGGTCGTCACGTTGGATAGTGCTCCACACGTTGGCGATCCGATCGCTCTTGATGAAGGGCGCTACCTGGTACGCACAAACGAAGTTCCTGCTGATACACGTAAGAGATGGGAGTTATCCGGCGCACTCACCGCAAAGCGCTACCTGTTTGTGCCACAGGGGAGCGCGCAGGAGGCTGTGGCCAGTCGCTATCCGGAGGCGTTCACACCCGTGCCCGGCGGTTCGTTCGCCTCAGAGGAGGCGCTGCGTACCCTTCCTGCCGTGGACACGATTGCGCTGCGTCAGGGAGCAATCACCGGCGTCATCAGGCTGGCAATCCTGTTTGCGATAGCTCTCGTCATTCGCTTCCTGTTTGGGGTGGCGCAGGTATACCTGCTGCAGTTGACCGGGCAGAAGGTAATGTACGACATGCGCCGGCAGATCTTTGCCCACGTTCTTCGCCTGCCGCTATCCTACTTCGATCGCACACCGGTGGGGCGGCTCGTCACGCGCGTGACAAACGACGTCGCCGCGATCAACGAGATGTTCACCTCCATGCTCGTCAACCTGTTTCGCGACGCGTTCCTGATCCTCGCAGTGATTGCGATCATGTTCCACCTGGAGTGGAAGGTCGCGCTCGCGATCCTCGCCCTGTTCCCGTTCATCGTCCTCGCCGCATTTGAGTTCAGACGACGGGTGCGCTCCGCCTACCGCGAGGTGCGACGTCAGATCGCGCGGCTCAACGCCAATCTGCAGGAATCGATCTCGGGGATGCGGATCATTCAAGTGTTCGTGCAGGAGATCAAGGCAAACGAACGCTTTCAGAAGATCAACGTCGACAAGTACAGCGCCAGCATGCGCCAGCTCCTAACATTCGCCGTCTTCCGCCCGCTGATGAGCTTCCTCAGCTCATTCGCCGTCGCGCTCGTCATCTGGTACGGCGGACGAAACGTCCTGCAAGGGAGCCTCTCCCTTGGGGCGCTTACAGCATTCATTCAGTACGTGAGAATGCTCTTCGAGCCGATCCTCGATCTGTCGCAGGGGTACAACGTCCTTCAGGGAGCAATGGCTGCATCGGAGCGGATCTTCATCCTCCTTGATGAGTCTGAGGAGGATCGCGGCGGCGGAGAGAAAATCGGCAATCTGCAAGGGAAGATCGAGTTTCGCCACGTGTGGTTTGCCTACAAGGATGAGAACTGGGTGCTGAAGGACGTTTTCTTCACCGTCGCGCCCGGTTCGAGCGTGGCGATCGTCGGTCCAACCGGATCGGGGAAGACGACGATCATCCGGTTGCTGCTGCGCATGTACCAGATCCAGAAAGGGGAGATCCTGCTGGACGGCGTCGCTATTGAGAAGCTCGACCTGGCATTCCTCCGTTCGCGCATGGCTGTCGTATTGCAGGAGGTCTTCCTCTTCTCGGGCGATATCATGGAGAACATCCGCTTGTACTCGGAGATCCCCGAGGAAGAGGCTATGGAGGCAGCACGATTTGCCAACGCTTCCTTTGTCGAGGAACTGCCGAACGGATACCAAACCGAGGTAAAGGAGCGCGGGGTAACGCTATCGGTCGGAGAGCGGCAGCTCCTGTCATTTGCCCGCGCAATGGCGTTCAAACCACAGATTCTCGTCCTCGATGAGGCGACAGCTAGCATCGATTCACAGACCGAAAGTGTGATCCAACGCTCGCTTGAGAAGATCATGGAGGGACGCACATCGATTGTCATTGCCCATCGCCTCTCCACAATCCGCAAGTCTGACAATATTATCGTCCTACACAATGGAAAAATCATAGAAGAGGGGACACACGAGGAGCTTATCTCGCTTCGCGGGTTATATGCTGCCCTACACGCCCTGCAGTTTGCCGAAGGCTAGGCAATACTCGTATAGCTCATCCCAGTTCTAGGTGAGCTGTATCGTTCCAGGACTCGACTATCCATCCTACATCTAATGAAGAAATAGCGTTGATGCTCGTGTTATCGCATTGCAGACGGAAGATCGACGCATATGGAAACCCGAGGATGTGCCAGAGAAGAACGCGCAAGACACCCCCGTGAGTGACAGCAACGATCGTCTCACCTGGATGATCTTGTTGCACTTCATCGAGAAAAGAGGCCATTCGTTCTTCGATCTGAAGGCCGCTCTCTCCTCCGCCGGGGAAGACGTACGCCGCTCCCCTTCGTGCGATCTCATCAAAGACAATCGCGTGCTTAATCCGGGCTTCTGACTCCAGTTTCCCCTGGAGCAGTCCGGCGTGTCGCTCGCGCAGCCTTCTATCATTGATCACGGGAAGGCCGCAGGCCTGAGAGATGATCCTTGAAGTACTCGCCGCACGCCCAAGATCGCTGCTGTATATAGCGTCGATTCGGCGCTGCGCTAGGCGCTTAGCCACTGCCTCCGCCTGTGCAACTCCTGTTGGAGTAAGTGGGCTATCACTCTGTCCCATGTAGCGATTCTCGACGTTTGATTCCGTCTGCCCATGTCGCACAAATAGCAGGCGCACCTCGTTCCTATCCTCGCTGTCAAGAATCATGAGTAGTTATTGTCTCCGGTGACCCAGTCATTAGCAAACGAAACAGGATTCTCGCGTTTCCGATAAAGAGTTTCGTAAAACCACTTAACAATTTTGGCTCTTCCGGGTTTAGTGTGGGTCATTGGTGTTCATGATCGCTTGAGGGATGCTGGGTAAAGGTCCAGCCCTCCCAGGTGAAAGAGGATCGCCTGACGAAAACGTTCTCGATTGCGAAACCCACACGCCATCTTCTTGATCCACTGGATACGGGAGTTGATCCCTTCAGCTAATGCGTTCGTCGCTTTCAACACAATCGCATTCAAGATGCCTTCCAAATGTCGCTCCAGCATTCGCGCTACAGAGATAACCGGACCAAGATCTGTCATCTTTGCCCACTGAAGACACTGCTGCCATGTGAACCGCCCCGGGATTGCCGGAGAGTCCAATTCTTGAGAGGATAGAGATATGACAAGAACGAGCAGGTATTCCCCAGAGGTGCGAGAACGGGCGGTTCGGATGGTGCTAGAGCACGAGCGCGAGT
>Ga0307990_1000324_pt1 | contig 45295 bp, 43 predicted proteins | sample EllFjometagen129_FD_203168 | JGI IMG/M metagenome (GOLD analysis project Ga0307990, IMG submission 203168) | Marine microbial communities from Ellis Fjord, Antarctic Ocean - #129 | ecosystem: Environmental > Aquatic > Marine > Unclassified | place: Southern Ocean | collected 2014-10-08
CGCTTGCAGATTTTGGTTTTTCTATTTACGAAAGCTGCTATAAAATGCGAAACTAACTTTGTTGTGTTAGCATTTTGCCGGTTTTCAAAGGAGAGTTTAAAATTGCGTATCATCGTCACCGATGGCGAGCAAAGATCATCGCTGGCCGTCGTGCGCTCACTGGCGGCATCCGGTCACATGACGAGCGTGGGCGCCGTCCGTCAGCCCTGCCTCGCCGGAGTTTCCAAAGACGCAAAAATCCGCTTTTGCTACAGCGATCCTTCAACAGACAAAAGCTCTTTCATTGATGACATTTGCGCTGAGTGCGTTCGATTTGGCGCCGATCTGATCATGCCTCTCACCGACGCAACGTGTTTTGCCATGGCAGCGTACGCCGACAGAATCACTGAGCACTCATTACTTTTTCAGCCGCCCCTTGAATCCTTGCGCCGGGCGGCTGACAAACTGGAAATTGCCGAACTCGCAAAAAAACTGAAGATTCCCGTACCTGCGACGACGCAGGCTGCTACGCCCGGCGACGATCTTCACGGCATCCCATATCCCATTGTAATAAAACCCCGGCGCTCCCGAGTTATTCATAAAGGACGCTTGATTGCACTGGGCGTATCCTACGCGCACGACGAGTCGACGTTACGCTCTACTCTTGAGTCATTGCCTTCCGGCGCATTCCCTGTGCTTTTGCAGGAAAAACTTTGCGGCGACGGCGTCGGATATTTCGCTTTGGCAAAAGACGGTGTGATTCTCGCTGAGTTCTTTCATCGCCGCCTGCGTGAATTGCCGCCGACGGGCGGCGTAAGTGTACTGCGCGAATCCATTTCCCCTGATGAAAAGATGCAAAGCGCCGGACATGCCCTGCTGCGAGATCTCCATTGGACCGGCCCGGCTATGGTGGAATTCAAACGCGATGCGAACGGCGTGGCGAAGATCATGGAGATCAATGGTCGCTTTTGGGGATCCTTGCAACTCGCCGTGGACGCAGGCGTTGATTTTCCTTCGCTGCTGGCTCAAGCCGCCGTCGGCGAGAGCTTCGATCCACCCGCCTTCCGCTTCGGCGAAAGATCCCGATATCTGCTTGGCGACATCGAAGCGCTGGCGGTCGGCGTCGTCAAAGGAGGGTCCTCGCTTCCGGCTCAAAATCCGACCAGGCTGGCGGTCATCAAACATTTTTTCAGCGAGGGCGGACGACTGGAAGTCTTTTCAATAGCGGACATGAAACCATTTTTTCATGATCTTGCGGGATTTCTTTGCAAAACCTTTCGCCTTATATTTCGGCATACAAACTTTAGGCCGCTACAGGGAATTGTTCATTGCCATACGACCTTTTCTCACGACGGACAAATGTCGCCGGAGCAACTGGCTGTACATTTGAAAAAAGAAGGCTTGTCATTCGTTGCGATCACCGAGCACGAAGATTCGATGAGCGAAAAGAAAATGAAAGAACTTGTGGCAGCGTGCCGCCAGTGCTCCCGACCGGGTTTCACCATGCTGCCGGGAGTGGAGTTCGCCACAAAGCACTCCACGCATATTTTAGGCATCGGCATCGAGCGTTTCTTCGTCGAACACGACCCGGTCAAGATCGTTTCGGGCATCCACGCGCAAGGGGGCCTGGCAGTTCTCGCCCACCCGGACGCGGGGAATTTCGAGAAAGATGAAGAGTTTTTAAAAGCTCTTGACGGCGTGGAAGTCTGGAACTCGGTTCACGACGGCCCCTTCGTTCCGTCTCTAAAAAACATCAAAGCTCTGCGAGAAATCCGAAAGGTCAATCCAAAAATCACCGTGTTTGGCGGAAATGATTTCCATCGCAAAGGGCATTACCGAAATGCGCGCCTTGTCCTGCAAGACGCTTCACAGGCGGAAATTATTGAAGACTTGAAAACGGGCCGTTTCAAGATAAAAGGAACTTTGCTCACGCTGGAGTCTGACGACGCTGTCGGCTCCGTAAGGATGACGCAAATAAAATTCATCCGCCTGCTGATCGACTTGTACAGGCCAATTCTTTCGCGTTGGCGCATTTTTTCTAAAAAATGATGAAGGGGAAATCAGGCGGCTTCGTAACCGACGATGCGAAGGAAATGTTCGATTAGCTTGGAATCGAACTGGCGACCCTGGTTTCTAATAATGATCGCGCAGGCCTGCTCCACGGAAAGTTTGGATCGATAGGGACGGTCGGTCGTCATGGCATCGTAAGCGTCGCAAATCGCCAGAATCCTTCCGCCGATCGGAATATTCTCTCCAGCAAGACCATCAGGATACCCGGAGCCGTCATAGAACTCATGGTGATGTCGGATGATCTTCGCAATACGCTTGAACTGCGGAATCTGATCAAGAATTTTAACGCCAATGATCACGTGCGTTTTAATGTTTTCATATTCCTCGGGCGTCAGCTTCCCCATCTTGTGCAGGACGCTCTCTTTTACCCCGATTTTTCCTATGTCGTGAAAAAGACCCGCCAGGTGAATCTCTTCCTGCTCACGTCGGTCAAAGCCAAGACGCGCGGACAAGGCCAACGCGGAATCCGCCACGCGGCGGGAGTGGCCCTCGGTGTATTTATCTTTGGCTTCAAGGGTTTGAACCAGACTGTTAATGGTATTGTTAATCAATTGTAATTTTTCTTCGTTTCTTAAGCGCATGGCGAGCATCTGCTCTTTGACCTTGCGCTCCAGGTTGCCCTGGTAATTTCTTTTCTCGGAAACGAGCCGACGCTTCTCGACCGCGCGCCGAACCGCCAACAACACGTTATAAGCGTGAAATGGTTTTTGGATAAAGTCGTATGCGCCGAGATTGATCGCCTCAGAAGCGGTTTCGACATCCCCGTAAGCTGTAACAAAAATCACATCCACGCCGGGATGTCTGCTTTGAATATAGGACATCAATGCAAAGCCGGAGGAACCGGGAATACGAATATCCAGCATTGCAAGGCCGATGAATTCAGTATCGATTATGCTTTGCGCCGTTTTGGAATCCGCCGCTTCAATCGTCTGATAACCCACGGAATGCAGGATTTTTACCAGACTTTCCCTGACATAATTGTCGTCGTCCACAACCAGGATGGTCTCCTGAAAGCTCACATCTTCTCCCATTTGGCCAAAATTTCACGACCGGCCCGCATCCCAATGTACTGCATCGGCACACAGAATGGAACTGTTAAGAAGATAACTTCTATGACAAATACAAAAATTAGCAAGGAAAATCACCAATGGCGCATAAGGGTAACCCCTAGTCGTTTTGAAGTTTATTTCACGACGACCAGAAAATGCCTGATGCCTGTTTTTATTAACCCAAATTGAGTGATTGGATATTTTTTGAACCACATTATTCTTAGGAATTTCTCTTTTTGTCACGTCTATTTTTAAATCATACACACTTTCAATTCGTTTTCCGGGAAAGGACTTTCCACCTCAAACTCCGTTGTTTTCCCGTGAAAAACCGACTGCAGAACTGCATTTCCTTCAGGTTTTTTCCCGTAGTGTAAAATCATACGGCCAATATCCCTGATAGCCGACTCGTCAAATTCTCCCAAAATGGCCGCGGAAGGCCCCTTGAAACTGACAGGAACAACAAAAGCATCGGCAAATCCCCGATAGCCTTCAAGAGTTTCATTCTCCTTTTCATCGCGACCGATGACCGCGCAGGCCTTTTCACTGAGATTAATGGCCCTTCCCAATCTGAGGATTTTAAAATCGAATACTTCCGGGTTTTCTTTTCGCGAAAAGAGATGTCTTATCCGCCTGGCGTAGTTGGCATCCGTCAACATGCAACCGCCGCCGGGACTCGGGTAGCTGGCAAGGCCCACTTTCCTCGCCAATTCCATTTGGCCCTTGCGAGTGCGGCCCTGGATTCCCAGCAGCTTTTCCCTATCGACAATCCCGGTCTTTTCCGGCTCGGTGGCTTCAAAACAAAGGGCGGAAAGGGGACGAAGCAAAATGCCTTTCGTTCCGGTTTCCCGGTCGACAATATTTAATGCATCCTTCCGCTGACTCATGGGACGCTGCCCCAGGACTTCGCCGGTCACGATAAAGGAAGCGCCCAGTTGTTCCATGATCTCTTTGGCTTTTTTAATCATGTAAATATGACAGTCGATGCAGGGATTGACGCCCTTCCCGTATCCGAATTTCGGATTCATCAGCATATGGATGTATTCGCTGCCCAGTTTCTCTTTTTTCACCGTCGCGCCAAGAGACCGGGCCATCGTTTCCGCCGAGCATTCCTGACCCGAATCCATATTGGAGGACAGAAAATAATCGACATCAAAATGCACAGCGATGACCTCAATACCCTGATCGAGCATGAGTTTGACGGCCAGGCAGGAATCCAGCCCGCCGCTGAAGAGGGCAACAGTTTTTTTGGTCACGAAACAACTCCCGCGCCGGTGATTTCATTTTCGCGCACGATAAAGACGCCGACATCGTAGCGCAAAGGCTCCTTCAGCAAATTATTACAGATTTCTTAGTGATGAGCCTTACTTTAGCGGCAAAAAAACTTCAGCGCTATTTTTGACTTTCGATGACGAATGTCTTTGCGGCTTTGTCATGCAAGGCCTGCTTGTTTTCGGTGAAGAACGCAAAATAACAGCTCACCAGCATGACAATGAAATACAAGCCCTTTATCGGCAAAGAAAAACCGCGAATGATGTTTCTTAAAAAAGCGGCTTTGAGACCGATTTTATTTTCCTCGGCATCGACGACCTCAAGACCCAGGGCCATCTTGCCCAACGTCGCCCGATACTTCGAGCCTTCCATCAGCGCGCTGTAAATGGCGAAAATGGCCGTGACAAGAAAAGGATTCTTTGCGGCGGTAAATATGATGGATTTCGCCAAAAAGACAATGGCAAAATCGATGATGAATGCTGCTATTCACTTTCCATTGCCGGCCTTCGTCATGGGTCCTTCTCCATTCCCGAGGAAAATGCTTGATGATTGTAAAGTGTGTCAGGATGAAAAACAAGGCAGGCGGATTGCTCCCGGCGACATTGGCTAATTCGTCTTGACTTGCCGCAAAGCTTTCCATAGCCTTTGGCTCCCCGATAATCGGGGCATAAGCGGAGAATTATTCATGGTCGGCGATGTTCTGACTTATCTGAAAAGCCGCGGCGTCGTTGAAGCGCAGACGCATCCGGAACTGGACGAGATTTCGGCAAAGAAAAAACTGACCCTATACGTGGGATTCGATCCAACCGCGGATTCCTTGCACGTCGGGACTTTGAGCGTCATCGTCAACCTGCGTAGATTTCAGCGTTTCGGCCACAAGGTCATCGCTGTTATCGGCGGCGGCACGGCGATGCTTGGCGACCCATCCGGGCGCGACGCGGAGCGATTGCTCAGAACAAAGGAAGAAATCGACCGGGACTCCGAAAGCGTTAAAAGTGAAATCGGTCGCCTTCTGGACCCTGACAAAACAATCTTCGTCAACAATTATGACTGGCTCAGCCAATTAAAACTGATTGATTTTTTGCGTGATGTCGGAAAGCTGTTCAATCTCAAACACATGATTTCGCGGGAGTCCGTCAAAGGGCGTCTCGAACGAAGCGAGGGAATCAGCTACACGGAATTCACTTATCAGATATTCCAGGCCTACGATTTTTATCACCTTTTCAAACACCACGGCTGCGATTTGCAGATGGGGGGCTCGGATCAGTGGGGAAATATCACCGCAGGAAGCGGTCTTATTCACGCGCTGGAAGGAAAGACGGCCTACGGGCTGACAACGAAATTGATCGAGCGCTCCGACGGAAAAAAATTCGCGCAAAGCGACGCCGGCGGCTCCATATGGCTGAGTCGGAAAAAGACCGACGTTCACCAGTTCTATCAGTTCTGGTTCAGGACCTCCGATGCGGATTTCATCCGCAACCTTATGATCTACACCGACCTAACGGGGCAGGAACTGGACCCAATAATAAAAGAGTTTCAGGCCGACCCGTCAGCGCATACGCCCAGAGACCGCTTCGCCTTTGAGATGACGAAGCTTGTCCACGGAGAAGACGAGGCCCTGGGGGCACAGGCGTCGGCGCAAATTATCCGAACTGGATCAATCACGGATGAAAATGTGAAATATGCGCCACAAACGCTTATTGCCAAAGAGAATATCGAAAACGGACTTGGCGCAATGCAAGCCTTTAAAACAGCGGGCCTCGTCGCCAGCGGAAAACAGTTCAAGGCTCGCGTGAGCGGCGGCGCCGCCAAAATCAACGGCAAGGCGGTAGAGTCGGCGGCGTCTCAAATTTCCATTAATGACTTTGACGAGAAAGGGCGCTGCCTGCTGTTTTTCGGCAAAAAGCAATTCAATGTCCTAGTATTGAAGTGATGCCGGAACCGTTTCCGGTAAATCGTTGTCCATCCATACCGGGGCATTGCACGCAAGCGCCTGATGTCAATTGACATTCAAACGCAAAAATGTAACGTGAGGCCGGTTTTTCTCAGGCGCACTCAATGAAGTTAGAAAACATACGAAATTTTTCCATCATCGCCCACATCGACCACGGCAAAAGCACGCTGGCCGACCGCCTGATGGAAGCCACGGGGCTGCTGAACGAACGAACCAGCACGGCCCAATACCTGGATCGCATGGACATCGAGCGCGAACGGGGCATCACCATCAAGGCCCAGACGGTTCGACTTCCATACAAAGCCTCCGACGGACGCGAGTACATATTAAATTTGATCGACACGCCGGGGCACGTGGATTTCAGCTATGAGGTATCCCGCTCGCTGTCGGCCTGCGAGGCCACGCTGCTTGTCGTGGACTCCACCAAGGGCGTCGAAGCGCAGACCCTGGCCAACGCCTTTCTCGCGGCGGATCTGGACATCGAGATCATTCCGGTGCTCAACAAAGTCGATCTCGCCACCTCGCAGGTGGACGCGGCCCGGGAAGAGATTGAGGATATGATCGGCATTGAAGCCTCCGAAGCCCTGGAAATCAGCGCCAAAACGGGATTGGGCATTGATGAGCTGCTGGAAAGAATCGTGCGGGACATGCCGCCCCCGCAAACCAACCCCGACGACGCGCTCAAAGCCATCATCTTCGACTCCTGGTACGACTCGTATCAGGGAGCCGTGGCATTGATCCGGATTTTTTCCGGAACCGTTCGCTCTGGAGACATGATCCGTCTGATGGCCGTGGGAAAGGATTTCGAGGTCATGAAGGTTGGGTATTTCTCTCCGGACGCCCAATACGTCGACAAGCTCGGGCCAGGCGAAGTGGGTTTTCTGACCGCCGGGATCAAGGATGTGTCCGAAGCGCGCGTCGGCGATACCATCACGCGCGTGGGCGCAGCCGAGGTCACTGCCTTTGCCGGCTTCCGAGAACTCCAACCCATGGTGTTCGCCGGGCTTTACCCATCCGAAGCCACGGATTACGAGCTGTTGAAATCATCCATCGAGAAGCTCAACCTCAATGACGCGGCCTTTCAGTATGAGCCGGAAACATCCCTTGCGCTGGGTTTCGGATTCCGCTGCGGCTTTCTGGGCCTGCTTCATATGGAGGTCGTGCAGGAGCGTCTGGAAAGAGAGTTCGATCAGAACCTGGTTATCACGGCGCCAACGGTGGTTTATCGTGTCGTCAAGACTGACGGCAGCGTCATGATGCTCCACAATCCGTCCCAATTGCCCGGACCGCAGGAGGTCGCCTCCATCGAGGAACCCATCGTCAGGGCTTCCATCCATCTGCCGGCGGAGTACATCGGCAACGTTCTCAAAATCTGCCAGGAGCGACGCGGCACGCAGGTCGAAATGGATTATCGCGCCGCCAACCGCGTCATTCTGGTTTACGATCTGCCGCTGGCGGAAATCGTCTTTGATTTCTTTGACAAACTCAAAACCGTTTCCCGTGGATACGCCTCCCTAGATTACGATTTTCTCGAATACCGGCCCGATAAACTCGTGAAGCTCGACATTTTGCTCAACGGTGAAATCGTGGATGCATTGACGGTGATCTGCCATCAGGACAAGTCTTATCGCCTGGGGCGCGCCCTCATCATGAGATTGCGCAAGACGATTCCGCGACAGATGTACGAAGTCATCCTCCAGGCGGCCATTGGTTCACGCATTATTGCCAGAGAGCGCATCGTTCCACTGCGCAAAAATGTGACCGCCAAGTGTTACGGCGGCGACATTTCACGCAAGAGAAAACTTCTGGAAAAACAGAAGGCCGGAAAGAAACGCATGAAGCGCATGGGGAACGTGGAGATACCGCAGGAAGCTTTTCTGGCCGTTTTATCCATTAAGGATTAATATGTTTTTTGCAAAAAGAAAAGTCACCAATCTTTGGAAACAAGCCGACAAGGATATTCTCCGGATACGCCGCATCATGAACAACAAGCCGGAGAGGTATCCCGCTCGAAGTCGCTCCGACATCGAAGCGGCGATTTCGCGCCTGGAAGTGTCCCGGCGCAGCGAGAAAGATCCGCGAATTCTGACCAGCGACCTCAAACAATTCAGAATTTTGATCGACAGGCACTTGCCGATCCATAAATCGTTTCTTGTTCGGGAATACGCCGAAGCGATCATCATCGCACTCATTCTTGCACTTTTCATTCGTTCTTTTGTCATTCAAGCCTTCAAGATCCCCTCGGGTTCAATGATCCCAACCTTGCTGGTCGGCGACCACCTGATCGTCAACAAATTCATTTACGGATTTGAAATTCCTTTCGTGCATAAAAAAATTCTCCCTTTGAGAAAGCCAAAGCGCGGCGAGATCATTGTTTTCCGCTTTCCCAAAGACCCCACCAAGGATTTCATCAAACGCGTGGTCGGCATACCGGGCGATCGCATAGCGCTGGCCGGCAACAAGCTTTTCATCAACGATGAAGAGGTGAAAAGGCGCAAGGATAAGGATTTCAGCTACAGCGACGCAAGCGGCATCCAGGAAAAGGGAGAGCTATACCTGGAAACTCTGGGCGAGATCGAGCACCCCATTCTCCTAACCGGCGGTCATCACCAGGTTCTCAATCAGTGGGGACAGCTCAAGAAAAGTGAGTGGACGGTCCCCGAGGGAAAGTATTTCTGCATGGGGGATAACAGGGACCGCAGCCATGACAGCCGATACTGGGGCTTCGTCGATTTCCACCAGATTCGAGGCAAATCCATGGTTATCTATTTCTCATGGCCGCCGAATCAGTGGAAGCGAATATTCAGCGCAACGCGCTAAATCAGCGCAACGCGCTAGATCAGCGAAATCTTCTTTTTGCGATTGTATTCTCTAAAAGTCTTGGCGAGCGCATATTCCGCGCCGAGCGCCACCGACAATCCGATCGACACGCCGACCACGAGAGCCATCACCATAACCTTAAGGTCGAAATAAGGCGTTGCCATCATATGAAAATATGAAGCAAATCCGAATGAAACCGCGAAGCTATATGCGAAAAAGCTGAATTCGCGCGATGCTTTCATCAGGAAGTCAACGAAACTCAAGGCCGGAAGGCAAATGAGAGCCAATATCATGAAGATGATCGGCAGATAACCGCGAGGGTAGATTTCCATTGTCAGTTTGTTGTCCAGTTTTTCATCCAGCGTCGTCAGTTTCAATTGGTAGTTCACGGTCTCCTTGAGCCGAAACTTGAAAATGCTGGAAGTCTCTTCGACGTGAAGCGTGCCCCGTGCACGCTTTGAAAGCTTCCGTTTGACATCGCCGGATTCCAGCATCCCCGAAAAGTTTTTCGATTTGATCGAGCCGCCGCTTCCGGTCAACGTCACGACGAAGTTGCCTTTTTGCAATTTGCGGGGCGCAGGCTTTTTTACAGTTTTTTTCTGATCCGTCGATTTTTTCCCGCTTTCATCTTTGTTGGCGGTTTTTTCATCTGTTTTTGCTTCGGCTTCAGCTTCGGCTTCAGCTTCGGCTTCGGCTTCTTTAAATTCCCCTTTGATGAACAGGGAATAAGCCCCTCCGGGAAGGTCGATATCCAAGGTCCGCTGACCGCGAGTTAATTCACCGATCATAACCGGGGCCGGATAATAAACGTTGCGAAAGATCATGTATGAGCATCCCACGATCCAGACCGGCGAAACAGCCAAAAGAATGCCCGCAACGATTTTGTGCCTGAGCTTGAAATATATCTGGAAGATGCAAATGAAAAGCAAATATACCAGTGAACCGCCGCCGAGAATCGCCATCATGGTCTGCTGGCTTAACACATTGACGTAGGAAAAAATCACCATCAACAACGCAAACAATGCGTAGGCCAGCGCCGGAAGAACCTGGCTCGGTGATTTTGAGCGGTGGATGGCCGCCACGCCTTTGGCTTTGTTTCGCTGTTCCTTGGGCTTTTTCGCCATGAGAACCTCTTTGCGCTTAGTCGCGTAGTTTTTATGTTGACAAACGCCCCATTGCTAAGGCGCTGCATAGATTATCGAGAAAAGAGACAATGTCCAGACCCCTGACAAGGAGGTAGGGTATTTTTGTGGAAAATAAAACCCGCGACGCCTTTTAGTACAGAGCCTTGCCGTCCATATAATCCGAGGGCGGCAGACCGAAGTCTTTGAGCACCGTTGGAGCGATGTCCATGATATGCGGCGTTTTGGTGATCTTCCGGTTGCTCAAGTAAATGCCGTGCATGATGTGCGGGTCCACGGAGCAGTGATCGCCGCTCCATTTGCGGTCGTTGGTCTCGATCAAGTCTTTGGGTATTCCGCCCAGGCTCGACTGCCAGGATATGCGGTAGCCTTCGTTGAAGCCGAGCACGATATCCGGGGCGAGATCAAAGTAAGGGCCCTTGTAGATATCCTGGCGCTTATAGGCGCCGACAAGAATATTGCGTCCGTCTTCGGGATCGTTCCAGGCGAGCAGCTTTGCGACAATCTCATCCTGCAGGCTTTCATATTCCGCCGGAAGCACAGCGCCCTGCGGCTCACGCCCGAACATGTTGATGTAGATTTGGCCGAGGCCCAGGTGATAGGCCTTTGTGCGCGACCAGTCCACGTTGGGCCAGAACTCGCCCTGACCGAAAAGCGCCTGTAGATTGAAATCGTCGCCGCCTTCCTTCTGCCCGTCAAGGAACATGAAACCATTGCGAACCAGCCATGTGTTGATGTTGATGGCCTTGCGGAAGGTCTTGAAGCCGTGGTCGGATAGCACGATGAAATGCGTATCCTCATCGACAAAACGGTCCATCACCTTGCCGACAATTCTATCCACCTCTTTGTACACTTCCTCGATGGCCGGTCGGTAGCGTTTGGCGTCATCTTCGGAATATAAGGGATGTTGCTCATCCAGGAAGCGCCAGAACATATGCTGCATGCGATCTGTCTCCTCAAAAATGCACACATAAAGCCGCGAGTCGTTTTTCTCAAGCTGCGAAAAGAGAATCTTTTCGATGTCCGCCATGTTCATTTTCAGGTCATCCAGGAAAAGTTCTTCTGATATTTGCAGTTCATTGAGCGCCCAGGTTTCGCCCTGCCAGCCCAGCGTCTTGTACAAGCCCAGTTCCTTGGCGAGCTTTGGCGCAAAATCAGGCGGCGTTGAAATGCGCACCGTGGCGGGAAGTTTCGCCGGGTTGAAATTGAGCGGCGCCAAATAGAGTTTAAATTCCGGTTCAATGGAAAGCAGCGCAAACTTTGCTATGCCCTGTATATGTATCAGGGGATTGAGTTTGAAGTCGAAAACGAAAAAGTCGCTGAAGACGCCCATTTTTATGGTTTGCGTCACGCCTTGCACCGTCACGTCAACGCTTTGCTTTTGCCGGTCGATCTTCGCGGTGAACGGAACCATGATTTCCGGCGACATTTCAGAGCCTTCGCCTTTAATCGTAAAATTGCGCGGACCGAGAATTTCGGATTCCACGCGGTCGCCCATCACCTGCACGTGAAACATCTTGCCGCCCATCTCCGTATCCACCTTATCGGGACGCTTGGTGGTATAAACGGTAAAAGTCCCTTGAGTCTGGCGAATGTCGGGGACGCCCAGGCCGGACAGCATCTTGCCGCCAGCGGCCAGATCCTCGGCAGGAAAACCGATAGGCACGCGCAAAGCCGTCGCCGGGATACCCGCATCGGTGACGATCTTCCAGAAAGTATCGCCCCTGCGGTTGTTGACCGGCAGGGGCAGTTCTTTGGGAACCCAGGCCTTGAAAATAAAAATTGCGGCGATTGTCGCCGTCGCGCCGAGCGCAAGACCCGCGCCCAGGCGTGCGATCTTTGATTTTGTCAGCAGCCTCAGAATAAAAAATACCAGAATAAAAATCACTAAACCGAGGCCCGCGCTGATAGCATATCGGACTTTGTCATCGGGAAGCAGCGGCTTGGTGGAAGCAGAGACCGTGGCGAATTCCGGGTAGTAACTTCCAGGCATGCGTCGCAGGAAGTCGAACACGCCGGTCTTGGCCGGATTGGCCCCAATGGAAAAGGCCGACCATGCCACGGGCGATTCCGCCGGATTGGTGGTGTTCAATGGAGAATAAGAACCGATGTCGGCCAGGCGCTGGAAGTTCGGCAAAAGCCCTCTCTCGAGATACTGCTGCGTGAGGACGGCGTCCATCCCATCGAAACCCAAAATAATGATTTTCTTATCCGCCGCGAAACACGGCAACGCCGCCGCAAAAATCGCGATGGTTATCGCTAAGAAAATAATTGTTTTTTTCATTCTAAACTCTCCGGGTATCGGGCATAAATAAAAAACAGGCCCTGCGGCGGCGCCGTGCGCCCCACGCTGGAGCGATCAGGATGCGCCAAAAGCTCCCGCATATCCTCGGGCGGGCGATCACCTTTTCCAATTTCAACGAGCGTACCGACGATGGAACGCACCATGTGCTTGAGAAAACCCGTGGCTTCGAAGAACAATTCGACTTTACCGTCGCCAAGCTCAGTCATCCGCGCGCTCAACATCCGCCTGACGGGGGATATCGAGGCGCAATCCGATGCGCGAAACGACGAAAAGTCATGCTCCCCGACGAGATCGGCGAGAGCGCCTTGCATGCTTTCCAGGTGCAACTCAACAGGCGCCTGCCATGCGTAGCGTCTCGTGAGCGGATCCGCTACAAAAGCCGTTTCCATGAGATAGCGATAAGCGCGGCTTCTGGCCTTGAATCGCGCCGAGAAATCATCGGGAACAATTCGGCAATCGGTCACACGCACATCTCTGGCCAAAAGGCCGTTGAGCGCCCTTTTCACAACGTGCGGCTCCCGCATTTTTATCGTCTTGAAATTCGCGGGCATTCCTATTGCGTGTACTCCGGCGTCGGTTCGTCCCGCCGCAGTAACGTTTATCCCAGGTTCAAAGAGCGTCGCAACAGCCTGCTCACAGGTCTCCTGCACGGTCCGTAATTCCGGCTGGGTCTGCCAGCCGTGGAAATCGCTACCGTCAAAGGTCAATATGACAAGATAATTAGGCATTTTCGAGCCAAAAGTGCCTTGAATGTTGCGGCGGGCACTTAAAACTGAAACAAAATTCCCGCAGTGTGTATCTGAGAGGACAAATCGACAATCTCATCGGAATCCTTGAAGTCGTCGAGCTGGTAGTACCGGAAATGATAGCAGAGGTACGTGTTGTTGATGCCCCATTTGGATTCCAGCCGCCCGGCGGAGCGCTTGTCGGCGTTGTCTAAAAGGATCATCAATCCGGCCTGCGCTCCGACGCCGGCGTTCAGTCCCCGATTTTTACAAGAAGAATCCAGCTTCTCTTCAAACCAATATCCGTATAATCCCATCGCTCCCACGTAGGGCACAAGAACCTGATCCGGCACAAAAGCGAATCGATAGACAAGACCCAATTCCGCAGGAGCCATATGAATTTTAAACTTCTCGTGCGTTTTATCTCCACTGGCCGAAAGACCACGGCCCTCGAACCAGGCGTAGGACAGCCCGGCGTTGATCTCCAGTTCATGGAAGATGCGCCAGCCAGCCCTGAGAGTGTATATAGCGTCGCCTTTCTTGCCGTAAATGTCCTGAAAGTCTTCGTCCGAGGGAAAGATCATCCCCACATCAAAGCCCGTTGTGAAGCGACGCGGCGACTCCAGCCAATGAGGATCGTTTTGGGGCGGTTCCTGGGCAAAAGCCCTGGAGCCAGACAAGCCCACCAGCGCAAGAATCAATAACGGTGCGATAAACCGGCTCATGCGACCGCGCCTTTCCCGGGACGAATCGACGGCAGTCCTTTGCAGTATGGTCTGCGCCCTACGCACGCGAAAGTAAGCCAGCATGAAAAAGGCGGCGGCGGCCAGAAGCAATGCGCTTTGAAGGGACCACGCCGGAGACATGGAGATTATTGCGTAGGCCGTCAGCGGCGTGATGAATGCTCGAACAATGCTTCTCATAAAGGGCGATTCGGCGATCTGAGCGGCAATGGAAGGGCTGTATTTGTAATACGTATCCACAATGGATCGCCCCGGTTTCGTAGTCAAAAGGACTTGATCGCGAAAGTCTCTGAGAACCTTGACATAGCGATGCTCATACGAGCCGTAAGCGGCGGTGGCGATAAAGCAACCCTCGGTATCGTCCTTGGCGTCGGCCAATCCCAGGGTTTCCACGGGCGTAGCCGATACTTCCGCCGAAAGCGGGCTTTCCGTTCCCGTCTCATCGGTGACCGTAACGCGCATATAGTATTTTGCGCCGTTTTCCATTCCGGACAAAATCACTTCCGTGGTGTCGCCGACATTTACGGGGCTTGTACCAAGATCGCTATCCACACCGAGAAAGTCGCTGGTTGTCGACCCCGAATCGGTATCGTAATAGACCAGGTAATTGATGATGTCGTCGTCATTGTGCTCGTCCCAACTCAGGAAAATTCTCCCGTCGCCGCCCTGCGCGGCCAGACCGTTGACCATCTCCGGCGGCGAATCGAGTCGGACCGTCGTGCTGGCGGAGCCGTAATTTTCAGTGTCATCGCTGTCCACGGCAATCACGTACACCACGTATTCGCCGTCGCCGTCCAAATCGTTGGCGGCCGAAACGGTGGATGAGCCTGAAGTCGTTCCGTTGAAAGTCCCGCTGCCGTCGGAAGATGTGATGGGGTCGCCGCTGTCGGAGGTTCCGTCGCCGCCTATCACCACGTCATAATCACCGGAAGCCGTTCCCGGTTCGATCTTCCAATAAATCGTCGCCGATTCACCTTCAGCGATAATCCCATCCAGCGGAAGGACGGCTGTAATACTGACGGTAATGTCGGCGCTAGCTCCGAGCGGAACCATAAGCGACAAAAGCATGACGATAAATGTTAATTTGCTTTTAATAACCATGTGAACCTTTTCGTTTTCCAAAGCTTTCCAGTTTGGGTTTATATCGGCATTCAAAATCAGCGTCAAGAATGCGCGGGCCGTGCGAGCCGGCTCCTATCTGTCTAAAGATATTCCTGCGCCAACAATTCCGCGATCTGCACGGCGTTCGTCGCGGCGCCTTTACGCAGATTATCGCTCACGCACCACAAGTTCAGGCCGTTTTCCACTGTTTCATCGGCACGAATGCGCCCGACGAATGTGTCGTCTTTTTCCGTCGCCATAACGTTCATGGGATATTCGCTGTTGATGGGATCGTCGCAGACCGCCACGCCCGGCGCATCGGAAAGTATCCTGCGAGCCTGATCAGCGGACATCGCACCTTCAAATTCAATATTGATAGACTCTGAATGACATGAAAAGACGGGGACGCGAACCGCCGTGGCCGTGATGCGCAGTGACGGCTCTCCCATAACCTTTCGTGTTTCGTGCACCATTTTCATCTCTTCACGCGTATAGGCATTGGCCATAAAAGCGTCAATGTGCGGAATGCAGTTGAAGGCGATCTGATGATCGAAAACCTCGGGTTTGTGCTCGGCGGCGTTGAAGATGGCGATGGTCTGCCGGGCCAGTTCTTCCATGGCCGGCGCGCCGGCGCCGCTGACCGATTGGTAGGTCGAAACAACAACGCGCCTAATGGGAACCAGAGCGTGCAGCGGCGCCAGTACGAGAACCATCTGTATCGTCGAACAGTTGGGGCTGGCTATGATGCCCGTTTTTTTATAGTCGCAAAGAGCGTCGGGATTCACTTCCGGGATAACCAGCGGAACATCCGGGTCCATGCGAAAGGCGCTGGATTTGTCCACGCATACGGCGCCCGCCTCCACGGCGATGGGCGCGTACTTCTCGCTGAACTTTCCTCCCGCGCAAAAAAAAGCGATCTGAACGCCCTGGAAACTGTTTTCATCCAGTTCCTCGACAACAAGACGCTTTCCTTTGAACTCGATCTTCTTGCCCCGTGAGCGTGACGACGCCAAAAGATGCAAATTTCCAACAGGAAAATTCCGCTCTTCAAGTTGCTTGATTATCTGCTGTCCGACCGCTCCCGTTGCGCCGACAACCGCGACCGAAAACTCGCTACTCATCAATACTCCTTTGAAAAAGCGCCGCCGATCTTATCGCTACGACACGCGCAATCGCCGCCCGGTTAAAAACGAACGCCATAAATGCCGCTACGCCGCTTCGCTAGCGCCTTCATTCTTTTGCCCCCGTTTAAAGAACCACACAACCGGACCGGAGAAGGCGAAACTGTTGAAAATAACGAAAAGCATAAATTCCGGCTCTTGGAAAATGACGACCAGTACAAAAACGAAAAGCAGCAATGTGCTGAATTTGTGGCGCTTGAACAAATTAATGTCCTTGAAACCGTAATACGGGAAGGTGCTTACCATGAAAGACGCCATAATCAGCGTCGAAAACATCAGCAGGTTCGGCATCGTCGAAATCATATCCGGTTCCACAACAAAACCGACGTAATGCGAAAAGATAACGGTGAAGACCAGGGCCAGGGCCGCTGCAGGAACTGGCAGTCCCTCAAAATACCGTTTGTGCGAGGTGGGATGAATATTATAACGCGCCAGTCGAAGCGCTGCGCAGACAACGTACAGAAAAGCGATCATCCACCCGATTCGCGGCCTGAAGCTATGGGCTAAAGCGAAATTGAGCATGAGGAACGCGGGGGCGATTCCGAAACTGACAAGGTCCGACAAGGAGTCATACTGCGCCCCGAAGTCCGAGGTGCTGTTCGTCAGGCGCGCGACGCGACCGTCGATGCCGTCGAAGAATGCAGCGATAAATATGGCCCACGCCGCTTTGTTGAAGTCGCCGGCAAATGAAGCCGAAATGGCGTAAAAACCCAAAAGAAGCGATGCGGAGGTCAGAAGGTTTGGGAACAGGTAAAAGCCTTTGCGCATGCCCTCGGAACCGGGCTTTGCCGAGCGCATACTCCTCATGCGACGCAGTATTCGATTATTTTCAAGGATTTTTCCGTCTTTTTGCATAAACGCGACTCCCGTAAATGAACGCTTTCCTAAAGGCCCAAAACTTGATTAAGCCAGATAAAATTAAAAGCTATTATCTCAATTGCTTCCCGACAAACTCAGCGCCTGGTCGAAGATTTTTTTTCTGTAGTCGCTAAGAATCGCCGCGATCCTGTCGCGATCGGAAAGTTTCTTCTTTTTCAACGATCGCCTAGCCATTTCATCCGTCATAGTCAGGTTATTACGCTTCTCGATTTTGGCGATTTTCTGATCGAGCGAACGGTGTTCCTTGACCAATTGCGCCAGTTCCTCATTTTCTTTTATCAGCTTTTCCAGGAATTTGTCGCCATTTCCCATATTTCTTCCTCAGGCAGGCAGCTCGTTATCGTTCAATTTTTTTAAACTCCAAATTGATTTCCGCATCCGAGGCGCGAACATAAAAAGGTTCTATACGCTGGTCGCTTCCAAAATTTCGATACTTTAATTCTCCAATGATTCCAACGACGTGTGCGCGATGATAGCACAATCCGGGCGGCGGAAAAAGCGCTTTGGCGCCGCACGAATTTTTTAGAAGATCGCGGTATAGATCGACGCCGTCGCCCACGACAATGCTCCGTTTTGATAGACTTGATGCGAGCTTGGCGGGATCAACGGAAACCGCGTCGCTCAAAATTTTGATCGAGTCCGTCTTTTCGATTTCAAACAACTGAAAATAGACCTGCCCCTTTCGCGCATCCAAAACCGAGGCCACCGGCAGGTCCGACTGCAAATAGGGATAGGCCACAGCCTCAAGAGTTGAGACACCGACGATCGCTTTGCCGCTTCCCGTGGCCAGGCCCATGCAGGTGGCAATCCCAATCCTCAGGCCCGTAAATGATCCGGGGCCTTTCGCGCACGCGAACAAATCGACCGCCTCAATTCCTATCCCCGCCTTTTCGCCGAGCGCCTCGATCGCGGGCAGCACATGCGTGGAATGATGGCTTTTTAAACCGAAGCTCATTTCCGCCAGCAATCGCCCGTCTTTGACGAAAGCAACCGATCCCAGCGGAGACGATGTATCGATAGCCAGAACGATCATGGGCGGCGTATCATTTCTATAATCCGAAAAGGGAACGTAATCCCGGAAAGACAAGCCTTGAGATGTCGTTGTAGAATGTCGCAACAACGAGAATTCCCACGATGAACAGACCGATTTTCATAACGAACTGCATACCGGTCGCGGATATGGGACGCCTGATGATTCCCTCGATGCCGAAGATCATAAGATGCCCGCCGTCCAGGACGGGAATCGGCAGGAAATTGATGATCGCCAAATTCAAACTGATGATCGCCACGAACATGAAAAAGGAGAAATACCCGCCGCTGGCGCTTTTGCCGGCAAGGTTCGCGATCATTATGGGACCACCCAAAGTTTTCACGGAAACATCGCCGGTAAACAGATAGAAAAATCCCTTGATCGTCAAAACCGTCCACTTGACCGAGGTATCCATGCCGCGAGAAAAAGCTTTTACAGGATTGAGATATTTCTCCTTTTTGATCTCCGGCATGGAAAAACTCAGCCAGGGGTAGACTCCCACGCGACCGATTTCCTCCTCCTCGCCGAGCATGTTCTTTTCCATCACCGGCTTGGGCGTTAGGGCAAAACTCATCTCCCGACCCTCGCGAAGAACCGATATGCTCAGTTCCTTTCCCGGATTCGATCTGGCCCATTCGGTAAACGCACGCCAATCCTTGAGGACTTGCCCGTTGATCTTGAAGAGGCGGTCGCCGTTTAACAATCCCGCCATCTGCGCCGGATTGTCCTCGACGACCTGGTGAACGTACAAATCAGCGCGTTCCAGGCCAATGTCAGCCGATGTATTCACAGGCACGGGCGATGTCAGGACAAAGCTCATCTCCTGCGGATCACGCTTTTGTTCATCCAGGACCAGTCCGCCCCGTTCGATCTCAAATTCAATGGGCCCCTCGGACCCGGAAAGAACGCGCTCGACATCGCTAAAATAGTGAATCTCGACGCCGCTCACTTTCTTGATCAGATCCCCTGTTCTCAGCCCCGCCACAGCGGCGGAGCCAGTGGGATCGCTAACGCCGGCAATGGGCAGATAGCCATCCAGGCTGACGCCGATCACTCCGGCGTCGGCATCGAATTGAAAAATGTTCTTGATACGGCTCATCCGGGGCGTAACGGATGTCTCCAATCGATCCTGACCACGCTCAACGGAAAAGGTCATGGGTGTTTCGGGATTGTCGCCGATGATCTCGGCCATATCATCCCAGCGCCAGACTTCCTTGCCGTCGATGGCGACGATACGATCTCCAGGGCGAATTCCCGCGGCCCAGGCGGCGCCGTCTTTGTCCACCGATCCCAGAAGGGTCGTAGGCGTTGGATAACCCGCGAAAAAAAGAAGGGAGAATATCACGAAGGCTAAAAGCAGGTTGCTCGCAGGACCGGCGGCGACAATCAATGCCTTGGCCCATAAGGGTTTGTGCGCGAAAGACACCTCGCGAACATCCTCATCGATATTTTCCGTTTCGACGGCGTCCATGTCGGACTGCCCCAGCATCTTGACGTAGCCCCCGATGGGTATGACCCCCAGGCGCCATTCCGTGTCTCCACGCTTCCATTTAAGAATGGCACGGCCAAAAAACAGTGAGAAAGCTTCCACGCGGACTCCGCAAAGCCTCGCGAGAAGAAAATGGCCGAACTCGTGGATAATAACCACGATGGAAATCACGATAACGAAGTAAAATCCGTCATGGATAAATGAGGGCATGAATAATTATCCTCGTTGATTTATTTCCGATACAAGTTGCCGAGCCTTGGCGCAGGCTCGCGCGTCAGCTTCCATCACCTCGTCAAGATTGGACATCGAATGACCCGATTCGGTTTCAAGAGTTTCCCCGACAATCCGGGCGATCTGCGTGAAACGGATTTTTCCGTCCAGAAAAGCCGCCACGGCCACTTCGTTCGCTCCATTGAGAACAGCCGGGGCGTCCGGCGCCATCTCCAGAGCTTTGTAGGCCAGATCCAGGCATGGGAACGCACCACGGTCCACCTGGTGGAAGTTTAAGCGCCCAACCGCAGTCAAATCAAGCTTCGGCATGATGCCCGGCAGCCTTTCCGGATAGGAAAGTGCATAAGCAATGGGGCCACGCATGTCCGGCGTTCCCAATTGCGCGATAACCTGCCCGTCATGAAACTCCACCATGGAATGGATGATGGACTCCGGGTGGATGACGACGTCGATTTTTTCCGGCGGCGCATCGAAAAGCCACCGCGCCTCTATGACCTCAAGCCCTTTATTCATCAGCGTGGCCGAATCGATGGTGATTTTGGGCCCCATATTCCAGGTGGGATGGGCCATGGCCTCATCAAGCGTGATGGAGTCAAATGAATCGGGATTCCTGTCTCGAAAAGGACCGCCGGATGCGGTGAGGATGATCTTTTCAACATCGCATCGGTTGTGACCCACAAGACTTTGAAAAATGGCCGAATGCTCCGAATCCACCGGGAAAAGCGACACCTTGCGTCGATGGACAAGATCGAGAATGAGCGGACCGGCCATCACCAGCGTTTCCTTGTTGGCCAGCGCGACGTTCACGCCCGAATCCACGGCAGCCCAAGTCGGCGGCAATCCCGCCGCCCCGACCACGCCGGAAACAACCAGGTCGGCGCCCCGCGTTGTCGCGGTCTCGCATATCCCCGCTTCGCCGAAAACGATGCGGCATTGGTCGCCCGGCAGCAGATCCGCCAATTCCCGGGCCTTGTCCTCGGTCGCCATACTCACAATGGATGGGGCAAATTGGCGAACCTGCGCGGCTGCCAGTTTCGCGTTGAAACCCGCCGCCAGACCAAGAATCCTGTAACGATCCGGATGCTCCTGGATAATATCCAGGACATTGACCCCGATGGAGCCGGTGCTTCCCAGAACTGTGACGGCTTTCATAATGCTAATCCCGCCAACCGGATCGGTCCGACCATAACAGCATAGAAGTAGATGATCGGCGCCGTGAATAAGACGGAATCGATCCTGTCGAGAACGCCGCCATGACCGGGCATAAAAATTCCGGAATCCTTGACGCCGGCGCCGCGCTTGGCCGCCGATACCACCAGATCGCCGATGGGACCGAACACCCCGACGGCGACGCTAAGCACCAAAGCGTCGGTCACCGTCCAGATGCTGGAAATCGCGGATATGAAAAGGGCGATCAGGACAGTGGACAAAAAACCACCGACCAGACCTTCCCAGGTTTTCCCTGCGCTGACGCGCGGCCAAAGCTTGTGTTTGCCTTTCATCTTTCCGGCAAAATATGCGCCGCTATCGCCGCTCCATGTCAGGGTGAAGAGCATGACAGTGAGATATGTGCCGTCCAATGCGACCTCGTAACGCTTTAGCGCGACGACGAGGCCGGAAAACATTCCCACGTAAAAGGCGCCGAACACAATTTTCGAAGCGAGGGGCATAACCGCCCCCAGATCCTTTTCAATAAACAGCAGCGCCGACAGGACCAGAATGCCTCCCGCGCACAGCGCCAGCAGCGCCATCTGCTCCTCGCCGCTTTGCGCAGCCAGACAAAAGAAGAGGGACAGCGCAATCAGCAAAATCCGGTGGGCAATCCTGCCGTCCGGAAAGATAAGCTTAGACAATTCATAAGAGCCAAGTCCCGCAGCAAGGGGCAACACAAAAGCCAAAATAAGAAGGGGGGTCCCGAATATAATAAGCGCCAGGAAAACCGGCCCGAGGACGACGCCAGCAATAATTTTTTTTCTGTCCATCAGCGCACCTTTAATCCGTTTAAGCTATGAGCAAAAAGCGATAACCGCAGACCCTAAAGCCCCAAACTCTGATTCCCATGTGTTATGCGTGTTAATGGGAAGGATTTCAAGTCTCATTTGATGACTTTTGGTCGGCTTTAATCTGTTCGCCGGTCTTGCCAAAACGCCTTTCCCGACAGGAATAATCCAAAATCGCCTTGTGCAACTCCTCCGGTGAAAAGTCCGGCCATAACGTAGGCGTCACGTATATCTCGGAATATGCCAGTTGCCACATGAGAAAGTTGGAAATGCGAAACTCCCCGCTGGTGCGGATGAGCAGATCCGGGTCCGGCATATCAGATGTCTGCAGATGCGCTGCAACGAGGGCCTCATCAATGGAATCAATATCGAAATCTGTATCACGCGCCTTCTGAGCGATTTTGCGAATGGCCATGACAATTTCATCGCGGCTGGAATATGACAACGCAATGGTCAGCAGCAGTCCCTGTCCGCCGGACAATTCGTCCGTGGAACTTCGAATGACCTTGCGCACGTCTTGGGGCAGACGGTCGAAATCGCCAATGACATTCAGGCGCACGCCGTTTTTTTTGAGTTTGGGCAATTCGGACTGAATGTAGTATTTGAGCAAAGCCCACAATCCGCGTCTCTCTCGCGGCGGTCTGTTCCAATTTTCGGTGGAAAAGGCGTAGAGGGTCAAAAAGCCGATGCCGAGTTGATGACATTCGCGAACGGTCTCGCGAACGGTGCTGATTCCCTGTCGGTGACCGAACAGGCGGATGCGATTACGCTGCTTGGCCCAGCGACCGTTTCCATCCATGATGATAGCAATATGATGCGGGTATTTCTCTTTCGGAAGGTCTTGCAGGATGCCGGAAGCCATACTCAGATTTCCATTATTTCTTTTTCCTTCTGGTCGGCGATTTCATCGGTTTGTTTGATGAATTCGTCGTGCTTCTTTTGAACTTTTTCAGCGGCGCGACGGGAGTCGTCTTCGGAAATGTCCCCCTCTTTTTCAAAATCCTTGAGTAGATCAATGGCGCCGCGGCGCTCCTGGCGGAGCGTAATCTTGGTCTCTTCGGCCATTTTGCGTATCTGCTTCACAATATCCTTCCGGCGGTCCTCGGTCAGCGCGGGAAAGACGAGCCGAATGATTTTACCGTCGTTGGCCGGAGTAATATCAAGGTTCGCTTTCTGCAAAGCCTTCTCGATGAGTTCAAGCTGCCCGGTGTCCCAGGGGGCGATGACGATCATCCGGTTTTCCGGAACGCTGACCGTCGCCATTTGATTGATGGGAGTCGCAGTGCCGTAATAATCCACGCGGACGGAATCGAGGAGGGAGGGATTGGCCCTGCCCGTGCGCAACTTGCCCAACTCGCGCTTGTAATAGTCCACGGCTTTTTCGCTGTCGGCATCCAATTCGTGCATTACATCGTCAATCATCGCCGTCTCCAATTACACTTCCGATCGAAGCGCCTTTCAGCGCCCGGAGAATGTTTCCCGGTTTCGTCATATTGAATACCACAATAGGAATGTGGTTGTCGCGACACAAGGATACAGCGGTTGCATCCATCACGTCCAGACGATTGCCCAAAACTTCATCGTATCCCAGTTTTGGCAAAAAGCGTGCGTTGGGATCATGCACCGGATCGGTGTTGTAGAGTCCGTCAACCTTCGTCGCCTTAAAAAGACGATCCGCCCCAATCTCCGCCGCCCGAAGCGCCGCGGCCGTATCCGTTGTGAAGAAGGGCGATCCGGTGCCCCCGGCCAAAAGTAAAATCTCGCCAGCTTCAAGATACGTCAGGGCGCGGTCGCGATAATAGGTCTCGGCGGCTTTTTTCATTTCACCGGCCGTCAGGACCCGGTTGGGCACATTGATTTGCCTAAAGGCGTCGGAAATGGCCAGGCAGTTGATCGTGGTGGCCAGCATGCCCATCAAGTCGGCCGTGACGCGATCCATGCCGCCGGCGTTCAAGGAGACTCCGCGACAAATGTTGCCCCCGCCAAGGACCACGGCGATTTGAACGCCGGTGCTATTTTTGGCCTCAGCGATTTCCCCGACGACGCGGGATAATATCTTGTGATCAATGCCGTAACCGGTTTCACCCATGAGGGCTTCTCCGGACAGTTTCAATACAACGCGTTTCCCTTGTGACTCATCGGACATGGATTTATTTGATCTCCTCTCCCACCTGGAAACGGGCAAATCGCCGAATTTCCATCTTTTCGCCGATCTTGGTCAGCATATCGGCCATCATATCTCCAATTGTCTTATCCGGATCCTTGACGAAGCGTTGGCTCATCAGGCAGTTATCTTCGTAGAACTTCAGTAATTTTCCCTCGGCAATCTTCTCAAGAACCTTTTCCGGCTTGCCCGATTCACGGGCCGCAGCCATGTAGATTTCTTTTTCCTTATTGATAATCTCCTCGGGCACGTCCTCGGACTTCACCCAAACGGGATTGGCGGCAGCGATATGAATGGCCACATCGCGACCGAAAGCATTAAAATCATCGCTGCGCGATACGAAGTCTGTTTCGCAGTTCAATTCAACAAGAACGCCGATGGACGCGCCGGTGTGAACGTAGTTGGAGATAACACCCTGCAACGCCGATCGCCCGGAACGCTTGGCGGCGTTGGCGAGACCCTTTTTCCGAAGGTATACGATCGCCTCTTCGAAGTCGCCGTCGGTTTCCGTGAGCGCCTTCTTGCAGTCCATCATTCCCACACCCGTCTTTTCACGAAGGTCTTTCACCATTTGTGCAGTGATTTCCATAATTGACTCCTTATGTCCTTCTCGTCGCCAAGGGCCAACGAAGCGAGTTGTTGTCTTTATTTATTTTTTATCGCCGACCGGTTCCGCGACCGGTTCCGCGACCGGTTCCGCGACTGGTTCCGCGACCGCCTCCGGAGCCGCCTCCGGCTGAGAATCTTGCGTACTGGAAGCCTCATCTTTTTCCTTGGCCGTCACGTCGCTTTCCTTCTGGCTGGGCCTGACTGCCACTTCAACGCCCTCCACCGGCTCCACGGCCACCAGAACCTCGACAGGCTTCACGGTTTTGGCAATTTTAGTAAAAGTCTTGCCGCCTGTCTTGTCTTCCGAACGAACCCGCTCCTCAAACAACATTCGGCCTTCCATCACCGCGTCGGCTATCGCAGTCGAAAACAGCGCAATGGATCGCATCGCGTCATCGTTGCCGGGAATCACGTAATCAACGCAATCCGGATCGCAGTTCGTATCGACCATGGCCACGATCGGAATGCCCAGCTTGACGGCTTCCTTTATGGCCAGGTGTTCTTTCATGGTATCCACGATGAACATGACGTCGGGGACGCGCGTTATTTCTTTGACGCCAGAAAAAGACCGCTCAAGTTTGTCACGGGACCGCTGGAACATGAGCACTTCTTTTTTCGTGTAGTTACCCCAGTCGGCCCGCTCAAACCTGACATCAAGTTCCCTGAGTTTGTCGATGCTGGTTTTGACCGTGGAGAAGTTGGTCATCATGCCGCCGGGCCAGCGATTGTTGACATAGGGCATACCGCAACGTACGGCCTGTAACCTGATCTCTTCCTGGGCGGCAAGTTTGGTGCCCACGAAAAGGACATCGCCTCCGTTGGCGGCCGTTTGTACGACATAATCGTAGGCCTTGCGAAACAGTTTCACCGTGTCATCAAGGTTGATGATATAGATGCCGTTGCGCGCCCCAAAAATATAGGGCTTCATTTTGGGGTTCCAACGGGCGGTCTGATGTCCGAAGTGGACGCCAGCCTCAAGCATTTTCATCATGGACGGGATCATAACAGGCTCCTTTTGGTTGATCCTCCACCCCGGTCATCCCTTTGGGGAAACCCGACAAAAGCGGGCACCGTCCCTGCAGGTCGCGAGGTGTGTGTCGTTAGTTAGATTCTTCTCACTTTTTCTACGGGTCATCAAAACAATGCACCCAAAAAGCGGCAGATGTTTATCACGGCGCAGTCGTTTAAGCAAGAGACGATGCGATCTTGAAATTTATGAGTTATGTGGCTTTATCTGGGAAGCAGGTTTTTGGAATGGATTCGTTGCGAGCTTGATGCCGTCTTTCTTTCCCACCGCGAACCACATTCGGTGCAACGCAAAGCCAACGAAGGCGAACGGTTTATCCATCATTGAAAACTCGTCCATCTCGGCAAGATGAAAAAAATGAGCGCCAACAGACCGGCGACGCCGAGCAGATCGAAATATGTCGGAATCAAAAAGAGGATGTTGACGCCATAGGCAAACACAACCGAGGCGCACAGGCCATACACCGCCCACTTTTTCAGTTTCCAGATTCCCCGCAAAAACACGAGGTTCAAAAGATCGAGGAAAATGATGGCCAGAAGTTTCGTCTCGGAATGGGTGAAAGGCGTGGCGATTTTGTCTATCGCCGAAAAACTATTGCTGCCGGGAAGATCACGCATGTTCGGCACACCCGCGGCGTAGAGCCACGCATGAAGAAAGAAAAGGAATATCGAGATGATAACAGCCAACGTCAGAAAGGAACTCAAGGCCATGCCGCGCCGGCGCTCCTGATCTCCTGTGTCTTTCGTTTTTGGGCTCTCGCTCATGACGTCTCCGACGATGCTCCCATGTCAGCAAAAGATATTTGGAATTTTCCAAGTTCCAAGGGGCCGAGGTCTAGGGTCTAGGGTCTAGGGTTTAGGGTTTGGCGGAAAGAGATTTAATGAGAGTAGATAACATTTTGCTTGTCTGTTAAATCAATCCCCATGCTTTTTTTGCCTTTTCTTTTTTTAAATACTCCAAACGCCCAGCAATGAGCAGGTGCGTTTCGATTTCCATCAACGAACCGTTTGCAATGGATAAGTGGTGAATATAGTCTCCCCTGTGTATGCGTCCGTACCCCTCGGCTATGTTAGCCGGCACGGATACAGCCGCTCGGCGGATCTGGCTTGTCAAACCAAACCTCTCCTCGGTCGGGAACCCTTTGCTAAACCGGTAAACCTCCTCCACAACATCCATTGCACATCGCCAAACCTCTAACTCCCGATAACTTTTCAGAACAACCTTACTCACAACGATTATACCCCTGCGTAAACTCTAAACCCTATCCAGTTAATTGCCATTCGCGTTCCCGGTCAAGTCCTTTGGCAAAAAGAAGATCAGAATGAAACCGGGAACAGCCAGGATTGTGCATAGCATAAAATACGACGTAAAGCCGATCCGCTCGGCCACCGCGCCGCCGACCGCCGACGATAGCGTGCCACCCAGGCTCATCAGCCCCGTTGCAATGGCGTAGTGGCTGGCTTTGAACTCATCTTTGCATGTGCGGATCAGGAAAAATGCAAAGGCCGCGGAACCCATGCCGCCGGAAAAGTGTTCCACAACATGCACGCAGGCGATCAGCGTTAAACTGGGATTGCCGATGATCGCCAGTCCCACGTAGAGCAGGTTTGTCGCGCCCATGACAAATGCGATGGGGACAAAGGATGAACCGATGCCTTTGCGTGAAACCCAGTAAGAGCCGGCGATGGCGCCGACGATGGACGCGCCGACGCCCAGCGTGCCGGAGATAAGGCCCATCTGCGATATGGTCACGCCGCACGCATTCATGAAAAAGGGTGTGCTCATCTTCGCCAACATCTGTTCACCGAGCTTAAACAATACGATGAAGGCCAAAAGGCGCACCGGCCCGGTCCGTTGCACGTAGGAATAGAAAGCACGCGCGAACTCACCGAAAAAGTCCCCAACCGTTTCATAGGACGGTCTGGATTGCGTGGAATGAGGGAGGGCGAAAAAGGACCAGCCCACGGCCACGGTCATGAGAACAGCCGCGAGGCCATACCCGAGCGTCCAGTTTGTTTTGCCCGCAATGTAAACCAGCGGACCCGAAAAGCGCAGATCATGGCGATGCGATACATCGTAACGCGCCAGCCCACGTAAAGGGCCTGCTGCCTCTTGTCGAGGGCGTCCATGTAAATGGCGTCTTCGCTGATGTCCGCTGTAGCCGAAAGCATCGCCACGACAAACAGGACGGCAGCGGCGACCAGCAGCGCGATGGGAATTTCCCCGACGGCGGGCCACTCGGTCATGCCGAAGTCCCATTCGCTGACCAGCGCCGTAGCACCGATGGCGGCGATCAGAAGCAAAAGCGCGCTAATGACCCAGGTCCGGCGTTTGCCGAAAAGGTCCAGGAGAGGCGACCAAAGAAACTTGATGGTCCACGGCAGGCCAAGAAGCGATGAAGCGCCGATGGCGGTCAGCGACGCGCCCTTGGCCGTGAAGTAGATCGGGGCCATGAGTTGCACGACGCCGTAAGGCAGACCCTGCGCCAGGTACAGCGGCGCAACCCACCACAGTGGGCTTCGTTTCTCGCTATCGCCGCCGGTGGTCTTTTGAAAATCCCTGGGTGAGTCCATCAAAGGCAAATTTCCGATCAATTCGGGTCGCAAGGACCATCGCAGAATTGCACGGCCTCACCGGTCTTTAGAAAATGAATAGCCTGATCCATCGCATGGTCCATCAACGGCGCATTGGCGTGCACACCGTTGTCCTGCGTGGGAATGCTGTTGTCTTCCGGCGGCGTATACACATCCGTGCTATCCACCATGTGGTACTGCGACAGAACAGACTCGAAAACCGGAACATCGACCGATTCCAATCCGTATATCGGCTCAATGAACGGCGACGCCTGCGTAACGCCCATCGTCCTAACCAGCATCTCTGTCGTAATGTTGGGTACCAGGCAATCGCCGATGGCTTCCTGGATCAAAACGGCCCTTTGCGACGGCGCGTCGGGAAGCGGCGATTCGAACATAAGCTTCGTCAGGTTGATCGGATCGGAATGATCGAACAGGACCTGCAGGATGGCAAAAAACATCTGCTGCTTTAAAGGGTCGGGGTAGACAAGGTCCACAACGGCTTTTATCGGCGCCCAGACAATGGACCTGGACATCAAATTGGACCAGACCGATCCCGGCACCGCCAGGACTCCGCGCTCAATATGCGGGGACAGAGAAACAAAGGATGAACCCTGGATCCCGCCCAGGCTGATGCCGTAATAATATATCTGCTGCGTGTCGATCAGATCGTGGTCGCCAACGGTGACCTGCGGATCGTCCTTCAAATCTCCCAGAGCCAGTTCCGTCAGCGTGATGTTGTTGATAAGCGATTGCTGAAGGCGTTCGGTGATGACGCCAATGTTGTTTGGATCTTCCACCAGTTCATTGATGATCAGGTCCAGATCGCCGCCGGACAGCCCGATCCAGTCCGTGGCGATCAGAATGACGCCATTCTCCTGCGCCAGGGGTTGCAGGATGCTTGTCCCCCACCCCGCCAGATATTCGCGGGCTGTGCCGAATATTCCGTGACCGAATACGACCAAAGGCAGCGGCTCGCCATCGTAAGCCTTCTTCGGAATAACCATCGTAAAGGGGAAACTCTGATTCTCAGGCTGCTGAATCGGGTGGTGATTCTCGTCATAGTTGATGCGGTTGTTCTCGTCCAAAAAGGTCACCACTTCGAATTCGCCCTCAACAAGGCGGGCCACATTGACGTTGGGATCCTCCTCCACCTGCGTGAGGACGTAGGCGACGCCCCTGTCTTCTATATCGGAAAGAGCCTTTTCCCGCATGGAAAGCACCGAGCCAAGGATGTAGTCCTCCCCGGCGGTCATAAAGTCCCAAGCGAGCAAAAGGTTGTCGCGCATGTAGCCTTTGCCGTCGAGGAAATCGAATGTTTCTTCATAGCGCTCGCGCACATCCTCAATCTCGGCGTTCGTTGTCTCCACGCCGTCGCGCAGCGCCGCAAAGGCCTCCGGTGATTCAAAGAGTTCACCCTGCGCGTTGGTTATGTCTTTTGTGAGCACAACAATGTGGCGTGTTCCCATTTCCATACGCTGCATGGGACGAATGATCAGCGCGTATTTGTTCTCAAAACTTTCGCGACGATTCATGTCCATCTCGGACATATACAAAATCCGCTCGCCCGTTTCCGCGTTGAAGATTGCGATGGAATTGTCCGGATTCAGGGAATCGCCGACCACGGCGTTTGGGGTCAGGAAATCCTCGTGCACGTCGGCGGCGAAGTGCATGACGATGGGTCCGGCTGGTGAAGCACCGTCGGCGGCGTTAAACGGCGTCACATCCATGTACACAAAGGGATTCATGGGGAAAGCATCTTCTGGAAAATCAACGCGAACGCCGGTATCGGTGCTGTCATCCGGAACCTGATACCAGTGGCTTGGATGGGGCAGGATGCATTCATCGCTCGTGGCGAAAGGATTGCATCCGGGAATCAGGTCGATCGTTATAGGGTCAGGTCCGGTATCATCGTCCACATCATCATCTAGGTCATCATCGACATCATCGTCGGCATCATCGTCGACATCGTCGTCGGCGTCATCGTCGGCATCATCGTTCACATCGTCGTCGGCGGCGTCATCGTCGTCCGCATCATCGTTCACATCGTCGTCGGCGGCGTCATCGTCGTCCGCATCATCATCCAGATCGCCATGTACCGCGGGAGGCAAACCCGAGTCATCATTGTCATCGTCATCATCGCCGCATCCGATGGTCATTGCCGCAAAAAGAGCGAGGCATATGAGAATTAAAATTGCTTTATGCGTGGATTTCATTACTAGCGAATCTCCTTTGTATTTCTGCGGCAGAAAAAAACGCCGCCATCGCGTCCCAAGGCGCCTTGCCTGATCTTCCTATAGAAGACACATTGCCAAATCTGTATCCCCCGAATTGCTGGAAAAGTCAAAAATGGAGGAGTTTTTGGGAAAGCTCGACAAGAAACGAAAATTCCTGGTGATTTCACAGTTTTCTGATACGCCGGGTCACGGATTTTCGACATCTGAAATTCCGTGGCCTACATTGCGTGCGTTTGAGGATTGATGACCCAATAGTGCGGCCAAGATAAATTTTCAAGTTATTTCATAAGCTTAGGCTTTCCTCTAAAACTTGTTTTTCGTCAGGCGGACGATCATTTTCTTGACAATTTTTGCAGACAGGCACTATTATTTGCCGGGACTGAAAATTGCATAAGATGACTCGTAAACCTTAGTGGCGATCGTTTCAAAATTCCCATTGAGTAAAGGAGGCAAACGGAGCTTGATTCGGTTAGCGACGAAAAAAAGAATCCATAAAACCTTGTCAGACAGAGCGTTTTCGCTCTAAGGAATTAGCGGCAACATTAATTACTGAGAAGAAAGGGAGAAAACATGAAAGAGAAGTTACTATTTTTGCTTTTGATCCTCGCTGCGTTATTTGCGCTTGTCGTGACGGGATGCGGCGACGACGATGACGACGACGACGATGACGACGCTGATGATGATGATGATGACACTGGTGCCGACGATGACGCCGACGACGACGCTGACGACGACGTTGACGACGACGTTGACGATGACGATGTCGATGATGATGTCGATGATGATGACGATGTCGATGTCGAGTATCCGGCCCTGAACTGCGTGATCCCCGATCCCGAAGGCATCGCCCCCAACTCGATTGGCGGAGGTCCCATCACGGACACGGTCAATGTTTATGTTTTCGACGATATGACCTGTGATCCCATCGAAGGCGCCGACGTGATTCTCAATGGCGAGGCCGCCGTGCAGACCGACGCCGACGGCAACGTGGAATTGGCCCTCGTCGCGGACGCCGCGCAGACCGTGACCGCCTACATGGACGGTTATTGGACTTGGTCCTATAAAGCCGACGCGAACGTCATGTATTTCCGCCTGCAGCCGATGGAAAGCGACGCAGGGTACACCGACTCCGCAGTGGGCGACTTCACGATGGGCGGAACCGCCCTGGGCCTGACCAATCCCGGTCTTCTCGGCCTGTTCGGCAACCCGATCGTTGCCGGTATCGCGCTTCAAGGAATTTCTCGCAATACGCTGCTCTCCACGGACTTCAACGGCCTGATAACTGAAGGCGAGTTCGCGCTGAGCCTCGATATGGGCGACGGCCCCGAAGACACCATGCTTCCCAACAACATCTATCTGCCGAATCTCAACCTCACGATTCCGGGGGACATCTTCTCAGTTGTCGGCGGCAATGATTCTTACTCCCTTCCCGTCCTCAACGGAGCAAACGAGTACCCCATCGAAGGTATGGTTTTGACGATTGATCTCATGTCTGCCATTCCAGGGATTGGCGAACTGCTGACCCTGATCGACTGCATCGGCGATCCCCCTGATGAAGACATCATGAACTGCATCACGGACGAACTGATCTTCAATGCCGTCAATGAGGCTTTGGCCTTTGCATACGTCGGCGCGGCCCCCGACTGGAGCGCTTCCGGCGCGCCGAACATCGAAGTTGTTGAGACCGGCGCAGCCGATGAAAAAGGCGGCGTGGTTGACGTCAGCGTGTCCAACATGAATGACGATTATGACTATCTGACCATTCTCGCGGCTGAGATTCCCAATCGTGCCCTGCTGCCTCTCGGCCTCGGGCTTCTCGACGGCGATTCGGTCCCCGTGGACTACGCCGATGTTGACGACGCGGACTATCTCGCGGTGGTGGCGGCGACCGATTTCATCGCCTCCGGATTTGAAAGCGCCAACTTCTCTTTCGGCCTTCAGTATGCCGAGAGCATGGGCGACTGGCTCGGCGGCATCGATTTCGATGCTAACGACTTCCTGCCCAACTTTGACGCTGACAACTGCGATTACAACGACGTCACCGGCGAAATCACATGGGCCCTTGAAGCCGGCTCCACGCCTGACCTGTATCAGGTCATTTACGTGCCCGCCTGCGAAGATTGCCCCTGGGTCCTCGCTCAGGTCCCCGGCGACGCCACCAGTTACCTGCCTCCCGTTGACGCCCTTGGCATCACCCCGGGTATCGGTGAAACCCAAGACATCGTCCTCGTGGCCGGCATTGACCTGCCCGACAGCGTTGATGTGAACGCCTACAACCCGGGCGGAATCCTTGGTTACAACAGCGTGGCTCTTAACCTCTGGACGAACTATGATCTCAGCGGCCTTTTGGGCGACCTGTAGGAACATCGCTTAATCCAAATTAGCTTCCATAAAGCCCGGCCCCTTGCGGGGGCCGGGCTTTTTCTTCATTATAGGGACGATACTATTGCAAAAAGGGGGATAAAGTGATCATCACGAATCTCGAAACGGTTCCGGGAAAGACCATCGTCGAGCATTACGGCCTGGTTTCCGGAAGCACGGTCAGAGCGAAACACATCGGCAAAGACCTGATGGCGGGATTGAAAAACATCGTGGGCGGCGAGCTGACCGGTTATACCGAACTTTTATCCGAGGCACGAGATGAATCCATGAAGCGCATGACCGCGCAAGCCGAGGAACTCGGCGCCAACGCCATCGTCAACGTGCGCTTTTCCACTTCGTCCGTAGCGCAAGGCGCGGCTGAACTTTATACCTACGGCACAGCCGTCAAAATCGAGTAGTCCAATGGAAGCTCTTATTCAAATAGGAATCGTCGCCGTCCTGGTCTGCCTGGGCTTTTTCATCGGTCGAATCGCTGAGAAAAGACACTATGCTTCCATTCACGCAAGGGAAAAGGAATACATTCAAAAGCCGACGATGAACTGGGATAACGTTGAAAATATCGACGATATTTCGCAAGCGCAGTTGGCTGTTGGAAGCGTTGTAATTTCCCTGGATTATTACAAGCGGATTCTTGCGGGGTTCAAAATGTTTTTCGGCGGCGAGCTTCGTTCATACGCCCCTCTTTTGGACCGCGGAAGGCGCGAAGCGATCCTTCGCATGAAAGAGTCGTGTCCTAATGCGGACGCCTACGTGAACTGCCGCGTGGAGTCGAGCGCCATCGCCAAGACCTTGGGGAAGAAGAACACGGTCGGCGGCGTGGAGGTCCTGGTCTATGCGACGGCTCTATACTACAGGAAATGAAATTCGTTCCCAAGGCTCTTGAGAAGACCGGCGACATCAGCGCAGGACAGGCTCCGTGCGCGCACATCCTCAAGTGGATCGCCGGATTTTTTGTCGCCGGAGTCCTTTTCTACATTTTGTTGGGGATCATCACGGATATCGGAGCACGCTTTTTCCCGACAAGCCTGGAGCGAAGGCTTGCCGAAATCTGGACCGGAATCGAAAGTTTCAACACAGAGCAGTCCAGCCGGCAGGATTTGGCCGAAAAGCTGCTGAGTAATCTGCTGATCTCGCCCGACCTCCCCAATCTAAACTATAGCATTCAAATAATCGATGCGGACCAACCCAATGCCCTGGCTATGCCTGGGGGGACAATTCTCCTGACCGAGGCGCTATTCGATGCCGTGCGCTCGGAGCAGGGACTGGCCATGATCATCGGCCACGAACTGGGGCATTTCAAGAATCGGGACCACCTGCGCTCGATGGGAAGGGGTATTTTGCTCAGTCTTGCCATCGGCGTCATGTTCCGCGAAAGCGATCTGGGCAACGTCATTCAACAGTTCGTCATGGTGGATCAAAGGCGCTACAGCCGCACGCAGGAGCGCGCCGCTGACGAAGCGGGCATCGAGCTTCTTGTGGCGGCCTATGGACACGCCGGCGGCGCGATGGAGTTTTTTGAAGCCATTCGTGAAAAACACAGCCAAAACGCTTTCGTTGAATTTTTCTCGACGCACCCGAATCCGGAAAAACGTATTGCGCACTTGCAGGAACTTATAAAAATCAGGGGTTATGCGACAAGCCGGGTTCAGCCCATCGGAAAAGAAGCGAATTGAGTGCGCCGGACCGCATTGGCCGGGGCTATGGAATGCACATCTTTTGTGTCCGCCGGTTGCGCAACTCGGCGCTTTTTCCATTTCCCAAGACAATTCTTGTGTTTTATTTTACGAGCCGATAAGCTCCCTCGCTAGTGCGCGCCATCGGGAATTATTGAATAATTAGCGGAGGTGAATTATGAGGCAGTGGCATTTTCGACTCTTCATCGTGTTTGCGGCGCTAATTGTATTTTCTGTTTCTTTTGCCTGCGTCGGCGCCGATGACGATGATGACGACAACGACTCCGGCCAGCCGGTTGATGATGATGATGACGTGAACGACGATTTGGATGATGACGCCAACGACGATGTTGACGATGACGTCGATGACGATGTGGACGATGACGCGGATGATGATGTGGACGACGACGTGAATGATGATGTTGACGATGACGTCGATGATGATGTGGACGATGACGTGAATGATGATGCAGACGACGACGCCGAAGGCCAGCCTCCCAGAATCGCCCAGTCACAGTATCTCATCACCCCCATAGAGCCTGAGCTTGAACTTTGGCAGGAATATAGTTTTCGCCAATTCGACCCGGATCACGAACGCATGAGTTGGTGGACGGGCTGGTTCGACGTCGACAGCGATCTTGGTGGAGGCACTCAATACGTTTCAATTAACGACGGCGTGCCGATCGAGTTGCCGATATCCGCGCATCTGCCCCGGCTTGGAACCTGGGATGAAAGAGAAATCGGTTTTGAATTCACCGAGGAATTTACGGCGACCGAGGGCAACCACAGCGTCACATTCTGGGTCGAAGATACGCAAGGAAACCCAAGCGATGAGAGGACGGTTCATTATTCCGTCGGCGCAAGCGCCGTCACGATGGGTGCTCCATTCACCAACTTCACTCTGCCTGGTTACATCCATACCGCAAAAGGCGAAAAGGGCGAGTTCAGCGATTACACTCTTTCGGATTATCTCGGCAAGGTTGTAATCATCGACAGCTTTGCAGGTTGGTGTCCACCGTGCGACAGCGAAGCTCCGCAACTCGATACGTTGATGGATGAATACGGCGCCGAATTGGTGACCTTTTCACTGATGTCGGATGATCACCAATACAACCCGCCCAATGATGCAGACCTGGAAGCCTGGACCCTCTATCACTACGGCACTCCCACCGAGGGCATTCGGACGAATCCCTTGACTGGGATCATACTCAACGACGCCGGAACGGTAGTAGCCGGGCCTTTCTATCCGGCCAACTACGTGCCGACCAACATCTTTCTGGACAAAAACCACATTGTCAGGGCCAAGGCGAGCGGCTGGTCGATTGGCTACGCACGCACGGTTATTGATTATCTGGCGGCTGAAAACTGATCAGCTTTTTAAATACGCGAGTCGCGACGAAGTCATAGCCGAGAGCATTGGGATGCCACCCGTCCTCACTGCGATATGCTACCCTCTTCTGCGCGGCGACGCCGTACCCGGCTGTTGAAATAAAAGACACTCCTGTTTCACGAATGGCTTTTTCGTAAGCGGCGGAAACCGTAGCGCCACCTTCGGGGTACTCGATCAGAAGCGGCGTCGAACCGCCTTCGCGGATGGTTTTGATAATCGCCGAAAGGTTCACGGCCAGGGCCTTCGATATCGCGGCGGACCAGCGTTCGTTTGCCGCTAAAAGTCGCTTGTCGTCAGCGTCCGCAGCGTCAGGTTGCGCGTAGAATTTCCCGGCGCGAACAGGACCGCGTGCCAGGGCGATTTTCAAAAACCGATAGGACCGAATGCCGAAAAGCGCTCGATCCAAGGCAGCGGCGTCATTTTCTCCGGCCAGCGCAGCGGCCAGATGATGATTCCAGTAATCGTTGACGCCAATGGCCACGAGGACGAAGTCGGGAAGGATATTTCCACTTTGAGAAAAGGAGCGGAGAGCCAGCAGGGCTTCGGATGAGTTCTGCGCGGGAAGACCCCAGTTTATGACTTCGACGGAGCGCGGCGCATGCGCCCGAGCCAATTTCACCTGCACACGATCCGGGTAGCTTTCAGGACCGTCCGCCCCGATGCCGAAAGTGAAGGAATCCCCTACGCACAGAACCTTCAACGCTTTGGCATCCTGGAATGTCAACGGGGGCGTGCGCACGAGGCGCATATAGCCCCGCGCGCCAAGACGTAAAAACGCCTCAAAACCCGCCAGGGCGATGACCGCGCCCAGCGCCAGCGCGAGTAAGACAAAAATTAAGCGCTTGCGTTTCATGGAGAAGAAAAATCCAATAAGTTATTTTTGGGTATCAAGTTCGCCTGCTGTATTCAAAAAAAGGGTGCTCATCATTTTTCATGAAATCTCCCGTCGGCTTTGCGGCGTGTTTTATCTCCCTTCATTCTCGCCTTAAGGTGCGGTTCGAGCCAACCTAAAGAACTCTTTTCCTGTTCATCGAAAAGAGGAACATAGGGTTTGATGTCCAGCAGCGGCGTTTCATCAAGCATATCCACGCCGGCGATTCTCATGCCTGTTTCGCCGACTTCCAGTAGGCGAACGACCGTCACGCCGATATTGTTGGGTCGCCTGGGTGCGCGCGTGGCGAAAAGACCCCGCAATTGGTCGTCGAGATAGGGCGTGACCTTCGTCTTGTACCCTTTCGAGCGATGGAAAACAAAAATCAGCATCGCATGGCTGAATCCGCCCAGATCCGACAGTCCTTCGCGATAGGGCTCGAAAATTTCCACTTGCGCTTCGATACCCATTGCCAAGACGCCCTGGGTCGGCGCGCCGGCTGGATCTTTAATCGGCGAGTGAATGATACCGATAGGTCGAAACTCATAAACGTCGCTTGTCATCGCTCAAATCCTTCTCACAAGCCAGTTGACCAGATTCGTCCAGAAGCTGTTGTAGCCGGACCAGTCCAGCATTGTTCCGGCCCAATGCGGAGCGCAATCGGTGGCCACCGCAGCGGACCTGCCTTTCCCGAATTCGCCCACGACCAGCGCCGGGTCATTTTCGATCCACGCCAGAACCCGCGCATCCGGCTTGGCCTTCACGCGGTTGTATCCTGTTAAAACGAAGGATTCGCCGATGGGCAGATCTTTTGTGACAGGATGATCCACGTCCCATTTTTCAAAGGAGCAGCCTTCGGGAACTTCGACACGGTCGTCGCCGTCTTTGATCGTCACCGGCAACGCTTCTTCGACGGGCGTTTCGGTCCAGCGCGCCTGCCCGCCCCAACCGCCGAAGGAAGACCAGCCGCCGATCATCAACAGGCCGCCGCCCTCCGCCGTGTATTGGCGCAGGAGCTTGAGACGGTTCGGACCCATCGGAGCGGCGTTCTGGTTCATGTAAAAGAGGATCGAATCGGCACCGATATCCGAAAGGATCACCGCGCCGTAGCCCCTGAGCGTATCCATGTCCCGAGGGAAAAGCTCCAGTGATTCGCCGGGCTTGATGTGGTCCACCTCAATATCAGAATCGTTGCTTAAGGCCTTCGTCAGATGGTGGGACTCATCGACGTAACCGCCGGCCATGTAGAAATTCATGCCCTTGGTGACAAGGTAGTTCAGAGTTTCGCCATCGCCGACATACAAAACACGTACTTTGTCCATCGCCGCCCCCTTTTGTTTTTTACCATAGGCGCTTCCAAACATTGCGACGATGGCTCAGGTGGAAAAAGAGGTCAATGTTTTCGCGATTTCTGAGATTGCTTCATTACGCCGCAGACTGATCACAAATCACTGGGCGCTGACAAGCCATCCTTGCGGCGCCCTGCCCCATCCCGCTATGATAATGGGAGCGGCTGTGCAAATGAAAAGGAGCGAACAATGCGTATTCTGAATCCGTCTTTGCTTTTTATTCTGGTATGCGTGGCGGGGCTGTCCGTTTTCGCCGCGTGCGCCGGGGACGATGACGATGATAACGATTCGACCGATGACGATCTCAACGACGACGCAAGCGATGATGACGTAGATGACGACGCCAATGACGACGTGGACGATGATGTTGACGACGACGCGAATGATGATGCGGATGACGATCTTCCCGATGATTACGTGGCGCCATGGCCGCAAAGCAATATCGAGGCGCGTGATTACGATGAAAGTGGCGACGCCGGGCCCACGCGGCTCAAGACGCAAGCCTATGACGAATGGCACCAGACCTGGCATCAGCCCGACTACGGATGCAACGTGCACGCCTATTTCACCGATGAAAACTATACGGATGTGACCGGATATCACGGCCACGGCGACAGTTGCATCTGGACGGGCACTTACCTTGGCGCGCAATCCTTTCGCTACTGGGTCACCGGCGACGAGCAGGCCAAACAGATCGCCATGGAAATGGTGCTGACTTTGGACAAGCTTTTGCACGTCAATGGACGTCCGGGTTTTATCTCCCGATACGTGGGCAGCCAGGACGCACTGAGTTACGGCGGCGATGAGTGGTGCGACAGCCCCGACAACAACCGCTGTCACAGGATCGAGGACGGGGAATTCGCCGGGGACTGGTGGATCGGCGAAACAAGCCGCGATCAATATACCGGTTGGTTTTACGGCATGGCGATGGCCTTTGACCTGATCGACGACGAGCCAACGAAGCAAATCATTCGCGACGATGTGACGGAGGTGCTCGACGAGCTTTTGTCCACAGGCTGGTGGATCATCGATGAAACCGGGGAGCCGACGGATGCCGCTCCTAATGTGTTATCGACTTTCAAATTGTCGTGGATCACCGTCGGGCACCACATCACGGGCCTGGATCGCTTCAAGGTGGAATTGCAAAAGGCTTTGAAAAATTCGCAGCGCCTTGGTTACGAACTGAGCAGCATTGCGCTCTTCAATCGCTATATGCAGTATTACGGCAACAACCTGGCGCACACCAACTGGTACAACATTCTGCGCCTTGGCAAGGTCTATTACAGCGAGGATGATTACGCTTACATGGTGGATCTCTTCAACCACCAGGTGCACACCTTTACGCGCCTGTCCCATAACCCGTGGTTTAATGGAATCTACATGAGCCAGGGCGGCTACGAGCCGACGCCGGGCGATGAATACCAAACGCAGCTTGAAGAAGATTTGGCGGTTTTTCGCGATCCGCCCCTGGGCGAGTATTTCGTGCCCGTCAAAGACCCTTCCACATACACGCTTGATCCGTTTTCTATACTCCTCGCCGAGTTGCAGGAGGCAGTGCCGCTTCTGGATGAGCTTATGGGAGATGTTTATCCTCAAGCCCTTGAACCATTCCCCGTGGATCTGTATTGCCCAGCGGGCTTCATGTTCCAGTGGAGCCCATTTAATATCCGGGAATGCGGCGCGGACAATCCCACGAAAGTTCACAGCGGGCATGAATATCTGGCCGCCTACTGGATCGCCGCCTATCATAAATTCATCCCAAAGGATCAGTGATCGATTGGGCGCTTGACAAGCAGGCAAAATCAATAATAGGGTGATTTTGTGGGATTTTATTCGGGCTTGTCTTTTTTTGCGTTAGCGAAGGTTGAGGCTTTTTTAAAAGCTTTGATCTTCTAAGTCCGGCAATGGTTCGGGCGCTAATGCGAGGATGTCGGCCCAGTGCAATGGGAGGAAATTGAAAAAAGACGTGATGGAGAAAGTTCGATTTCGTTGACTTTTGCGAAAAAGAACTTTCATTGTGGGCCAACGTTAGGCAATCAGGAATTAACCACCAAAAAACATGGACAGTCTAGGAGGATTCGATGGACGAAAAAGGCAATGTCAGTTTTGTTTCCGGCTTGGCTCTGATACTCTCGGCCCTGGCCCTTCTGCTCATTGGAATTATGCAGATCAGTTCCAGGCCCTATGATGAAACGATGGAGGCGATCCTCGAAAAGAATCTCGACGCCATCGAGAATCGCGTAGATCTGAAAATCGAAGCCGGCATGAAAAAACTTGAGAAGGCCGAAGAAAATGCGGCATTGCGTGAACTGAAGTACTTCTCCGGCAACCTCAATGCATGGCTGACCTCCGGCGCCAATGGTTTCACCAATGACGCCAAGGTGCTCAAGACGAATCTGGACACTTTGATTCTAAACATGGAAGGCGTTCCGAAAGCGCCTGCGGCCAAACCCGTAGTCGCCAAGAAAGCGCTTCCTGAGAAAAAGTAGACAAAAGCGATACGAAAATTTTGTAATGCCAACGGTCGGCGGATTTTTTCGCCGACCGTTTTCATTTTAAAATTCGAGAAAAAGTGTCTTGGAGGTCAGCCAAGTTTTTCCACGAGAAACTTGATGGTGCGCACTGGAGCGCCCTTCCCTTTTTCGTCGAATAAAAATATGGCGATGGAACCGGCGGCGGTGGATTCCCTTATTGCGACGCGCCCTTTTGCGAACGCATTGCCCGCAGCATCGGTTCCAACTTTTTCGTCGATGACCAGAAAAAAAACTTTTTGGAGCTTCACTTTGGAAAAACGCGCAATTTTATCGACCTGCATATGCATTTCCAGGACATATTGTTCGCCCTGGCCGCGACGGATTGATAGACGAAGATCCGTTTTGACCCCGCCGCCAGCTTGGTTGTAAATATACGCGTATCCCACGTAGCTGCCGCCAAAAGGCGGATCCGCATCAGCCCCGGCCACCGCGACGGGAATCAGGCTGACAATCGCCCAAGCGATAAAGACATAAATAATCGAAAAACCGAGGCTGCCGCCGGACTGCTTTAAGGGGAAATTATTTTTAGAAAGCTCAGTCACTTTGAAAAACAACGTACAAGACGACAAAGGTGACCAGAGCCATGCCGACGAAAAACCCAATCATTGGCCCAAAACTCATTTCCCTGTTGTCTAATAATAGATCAAATTCAACCTTGTGGACTCCCAGAGTAAAATGGTAAACAATCCCATAGGACCATGCGGCGCCAAGCAGCGCGAGCGATTTTTTAGAGCGTTTGATAGCAAATAGAACAAATAAAAGCGCGGTGATGGCGATGATGAAGGGGTTTGTGAGCACTGCCCAGACGTCGCCGCCGCCGATGGCAACGCCCAAGTCTTCGTAGTTAGTTTGAAAAAAGTCTGCGTAATTTCCGACTTTTATGCAGCCGGAGTGAAATTGACTAAAAGTGTTGCCAAAAGGTTCCCACAGTGTCATCTTTTTCCCTCTTCGGGTTGAGCTACGGCACTATAGTAAGGTGGGCGACAAAACAAAAGCCCTTGCTTCAATGCGCGGGGTTTTGTATAAACAGGCGTTTTTCTTAACTGCATAAGGTGACTTATGTTTTTCGATCAATTTGCCGGCATGTTTTCGCAGGATATGGCTATCGACCTCGGGACGGCCAATACCCTGGTGTTTATGAAAGGGCGGGGAATTGCGTTCTCCGAGCCTTCCGTTGTGGCCGTGCAGAAAGATTACCGGGGAATGAAGCGCGTACTGGCGGTCGGCAAAGAAGCCAAAATGATGGTCGGGCGCACGCCGGGGCACATTATCGCCATACGTCCCATGCGCGAAGGGGTTATCGCCGATTTCGAAGTCACGCGGGAAATGCTGCGATATTTCATCAGAAAAGCCCACAACCGAAAAGCTCTTGTTCGACCTCGCATTATCATTTCCGTTCCCTTCGGCATCACGGAAGTGGAAAAGAGAGCGGTCAAGGAAAGTGCCATGAGCGCCGGTGCCCGGGAAGTGTACCTGGTTGAAGAACCCATGGCCGCGGCCATTGGCGCGGGCCTGCCCATTACCGAACCTTCGGGAAATATGATTGTGGACGTCGGCGGCGGCACGACGGAAGTGGCGGTCATTTCCCTGGCGGGAATAGTTCTGTCCCAATCGGTGCGCGTGGCGGGCGATAAAATGGATGAAGCCATCGTCCAATTTCTCAAGCGCAAGTACAATCTTTTTATTGGCGAGTCCACCTCCGAGCGCATCAAAATGACGATTGGAACGGCCTACCATACCGATGAGCTGATGACGATGGAGGTCAAAGGACGCGACCTCGTGGCGGGCGTGCCGAAAACGGTCGAGGTTAATTCCGACGAGATTCGCGATGCCATGATCGAACCCATCAACGCGATCGTCCAGGCCGTCCGGCTGGCTCTGGAACGAACACCTCCGGAACTGGCCAGCGACATCGTAGACAAGGGCATCGTTCTCGCGGGCGGCGGCGCGTTGCTTCGTCATATCGATGTTTTGCTCAGAGAGGAAACCGGACTTCCCATTACAATCTGTGACGATCCTTTGGCCGCCGTCGTTCTGGGCACGGGGAAGATGCTGGAGGAGATGGAACTCCTGCGGCAAGTGGCCATCCAATCGTAGTGTTTCCTTCATCGTTCATCGACAGTGCTGAAATAGCGACATGAGAGGCCTTCTAACAAATTATAAGTATCTGCTGCTGGGCATCGCCCTGGTGCTCTTGGGCCTTCATCTGGCCTCTTCTTCCCTGAATCAAGACGCCGACACGGGAAAAACCGGACGTTTTATCATGCAGGTCTATGCCCCGATTCATTCGACCGTTTCCTGGCCTTTCGCCAAAACAGCCAATCTCATGGGAAGATATCTGCTGCTGATGGACCTCAAAGAAGAAAACAGGAAGCTCAGTGAAAACAACCGGGCGCTTCGCCTTCGCATAATGCGCCTGGACGAACTCGAAGCCGAAAACAAACGATTGCGACATCTCCAAAAATACAAAGTTCCCCGAGAAATAACGCCTATTTACGCTCCGGTCATCGCCAGGTCCCTTTCACCGGAATCACGAACGCTGCTGATTGGAAAAGGGACGAAAGACGGAGTCGAAAAGAATATGGTGGCGATCAGTCCCGATGGTCTGGTCGGTCACATCAACGTGGTCACTACAAATTCAGCCAGAGTCCTGCTGATAACAGATCCGGGATCCGTCATCGACGCCGTCGTTCAAAGGACAAGGGCTACAGGCATTGTCAAAGGAAAGAACCCCGCCCTTTGCTCGCTGAATTTCCTCAATCGAACGGAGGATATCGAAGTGGGAGACCTCGTCGTCAGTTCGGGCCTCGGGGGCGTATTCCCCTCGGGAATGACCGTGGGGCAAGTGGTGACAGTGGAAAGAGAAACTACCGATATGTTCCTTTACGTCGATGTTTTCCCGGCGGTTTCCTTCGACAAGCTTGAAGATGTCATCATCATACCGGGGACCGTTATGCCTGCGGATCCCAAAACAGAAGAGGGACCAGGCGAGGAGATTCTTGATTACAGCGCCGAAGACCCGGAGGACGCCGAGTAATGCAGGCCGTTATCTTTGCTGCTGTTGGCGTACTCTTGATCGTGGCGGAAAACGCCTGGAATACATTTTTGCCTTTCGATCTCACGGCGGCGCAGTTCGGTTTTGTTTGGATACTGTCGCTGGGATTGCTGGACTATCCGATCCGAGGAGCCGTGTTCGCCTTTGCCGTGGGTTTCATCCATGATTCTCTGGTCGGTTCGCTGCCGGGCCTGGACGCCGCCGTTTACACAACCGCTTATTTTTTCATGATGTTTTCGGGCAAAGCCTTTTTCCCGAGGAGCGTGATATTTCATGTGATCGCCGTGGCGGGACTGACCGTGATCGCCGTCATGCTAAGATCATTTTTTCTTTTCATCTTTCCATCGTGTGATCCCATGATCGGTTTTTCGATGGCCGATCTTCCCATGCAGACTCTGATGAATTGTGCGGCGGCCATTGCCGTCTTCCCGTTCATGTTTCGGCTCGATGATCTGACGGGGCCGAAACGTGAGAACATATATTACCTGCCCTCAAGCTGGTAGCCGTTCATGCTCAAAACCACAGACTTTTCAGAAACGCCCGAAAGCCGACCGAAGATTTATTACACGGTCCTGATCATCGCTTTTGTCATTCTTGGCGCAAAGCTGTGGTACCTGCAGATCATCCAGGGAGCGGAGCTGCAGGAAAAGTCAAACCGCCAACAGGTGCGTCATTATCGAATCCCTGCGGCACGCGGCATCATCTACGATCGCTACGGAGCGATCCTCGCCGAAAACCGCCCCAGCTTCAATCTCTTCTTTCACCCCGAATGGCTTGAAGATGAGCAGCAAATCCCGTTTTTGGAAAAAACCTGCCAGGAGTTGCAGGTGGATTTTGAGGTGGCCAAGCGACGACTCGCGTCCTCCGAGGGCAAAAGACCTTTCAAAGTCACCACGGACATTTCCCGCGAAAAATTGGCCTGGATAGAGACACGCAGCATGACCTACGGTCCCCGGCACCCGTTGGAAATCCAGGTGGAGAGCATTCGCGTTTATCCCCAAAATGACCTGGGCGCGCATATGCTCGGTTACTGCGCCGAAATTGACCGGAAGCGCTTGAAACTTCCAAAATATGAAGATTATCTTCCGGGCGATCTGGTGGGCAAGACGGGAATCGAGGAAGCCTGGGAGGGAAATCTGGCGGGGTGCCTGGGACGAAAAAAAGTCGAGGTCAACGCGCGAAACGTTCCCATCAAGGTATTGGAGGTCGAGCAGGCCAGAGCCGGGATGAACCTTCTGTTGAACCTCGACATCAAATTGACAAAAGCCGCCGCCAGGGCGATGGGCAATCGGGCCGGCGCCGTTGTCGCTCTCGATCCGCGTGACGGGAGCGTATTGGCGATCCATTCTTCGCCGAGCTTTTCTCCGGAGATGTTTTCCCACCCTATCAGCAACGACGTTTGGCAAAAACTCATCAATAACAAAATGCATCCCTTGAGCAATAAATATCTGCAAAACCTGTATC
>Ga0307990_1000325_pt1 | contig 45215 bp, 27 predicted proteins | sample EllFjometagen129_FD_203168 | JGI IMG/M metagenome (GOLD analysis project Ga0307990, IMG submission 203168) | Marine microbial communities from Ellis Fjord, Antarctic Ocean - #129 | ecosystem: Environmental > Aquatic > Marine > Unclassified | place: Southern Ocean | collected 2014-10-08
CTTTGATTTCCTTGAAGTCAAAGTATTCAAATAACTCTCTTGGTAATAAGTAGTGTAATAATGATTCTAGTTCCATAGAATAAAGATAGGAAATATTTTTTAATCCACCCTAATGTTATTATGATCCGTAAACCGGCAGTCAGGAGTCGGGGTTAACCCTCGCTAATGCAAGCAGTTCGACTTTTTCAAGTCTCCTATTACATAATCGGGGTTAAATAAAAAAAGGACACAAAATTGTGTCCTTTTTTAAAAAGAAATATTTATAACCCAAATTGAGTGATTCCTACTTTTCTAAATTTCTCAATCGACTAAGAAATTGTAAGCAATTCACATGTTGCTTTTCAACGGTTTGATAAATTGCAACAATTTCTAAATCGGGGTTATACCTAAGTAAAGTGATTTTTCACTTTGTTCAAATCTCTCAACTTAGGCATAATATTATTTTACCAAATTGATTTTCTTAGTAGTTACATTATCTTCTGTAACAACTTTAACTATATAAGAACCGTTTGAAAGATCAGAAATATCAACATTATTGAAAACATTGCTGAAACTTGAAACTACTTCTCCAACCAAATTATAAACAATAACATTAGCATTTTTAATGTTAGAAATTTGTAATTTGCCTGTTGTTGGATTTGGATAAATTGAAATATTTGAAATAACATTTCCAACTTGGTCAATTGCTCCGGGTAAATCGGATTGAATATTTAATCTGATAAATGGTGTCTGGCTATAATTACTAGCATAAAACCATCCTCCACCATCATTTATATCCCACCATGTTGCATAAGACGCTTGTGGAGTTTCTATATCTTCTGTAATCCAAAATTCAACACCATTATATGCCACTACTTCAATTGCTGCTATATACAACCCTGAAACCATGAACTCTGAAAATCCATCTTTATTAAATGGTAATAATAACCAGTTTCCTATATCGCCTGCAACTATATCGTGATAATCGGATTCAAGAATTGGGTTAAAATCAGCTCCGTCATAATACCAAATTACAGCTTTTATAGTACTGCCTATTCCACAATATTGGCTAATATGTATAGACAATGAATTTACTTCTACATCATCTGTATTTGTAAAGTCGAAACGCGAACCAAACATAACTTCATCTACATCACCACCTACCCACATTGCCGGAGATACGTATGGAAATGCTATATTGCCATTATCTCTTGCATAAACAGAATCGGTAGTTGCAAAGTTATATGTTGCAACATTATCTTCAGGAAATTCATCTGTTTCATTAAGACTTAAGGTAAATGTTGTAGTATAGGTTCTTAAATCAGCTGTTGTAACAGGTAATGGATCATTTATTGTGTACCATGTAGCTGTGTCAATAGTTAATGAATCAATAGCAAGTTCTGATAAAGTAAGAACAATATCACTGGTTTCGGCAAATACAGAGCCTGTTTGGTCACTAACATCAACAGATAGAGTAATATTGTTTGCAGTATCTGTTCCAAAACTTTGTACTTTTGACCAAAAGAAAAGATCCATAGGGAATATCCATGGAGTTTGACTTAAACATCCATAATTTTCAACCCATCCAAATTCCGGACGATAATAAAAATGGTTAATATCAAAATTTGGAGCTTCATAAATCATTACATTATCTATCCAAAAACTTCCTCCGTCGTTTCCTGTATAATGATAAGCAAATTGAATATCCTGTCCTGCATAAGCGGAAAGGTCAATAAAGGAAGTACTCCATTCGTAAGTAGCCCAAGGGAAAGCTACACCGGATTGTGCTATAAGAGTAGAATCATCATCTGCCCAAACAGGAGCATCCCATGATGTACCACCATCAGTAGTTATTTTAACAAAAATATCGGCATTGTCATTAGGGTCAACATTCCAATAGTATGTTGAAGCCCAATCAAAAGACAATTTTGAAGGTTGTCCGCCAGCAGCTGGAATACTTACCGAAGGAGAAATTAACCAGTCATCAGAATCAACTCCACCAGCTTCCCAGTAAATAAATGCAAGTTGTGTTCCATTGTCAACATAACTGTCTCCGGGAATTTGATGCCAGTGCTGAGTAAGAGGACCATCATTAACTGTCCATCCGGTTGGAGGCCATGTTCCTTCAAAATCTTCTTCTAATAGAATAGTTGCGCTAATATCTTTTAAATATGTAGCATAATCTCCGGTTTGCCCGGTTTTAAAATCTGTATGTTTTGCAGATATTTCCATAGTTTTTGACTTAAAGTTATTCATATTAACTCTTTGTCCCCATGAAACTACTGCTAAAACAAGCAAAATAGATAAAAAAGTAAATTTTTTCATAGTTCATTTAATTTAAAGTTTATAAATACAAAAATACTTTTTTTTATTAAAATAAAAAAATTATTTCTTCAACAAATCAATTTCAATATCCAAATCCCAATTTGTTTTTATGTTAATCTCTTCTTGATAAAAAAGAACTTTTTCAGGCTGTATGTTTTTTAAATATTTTCCTGTGTCCCATTTTTTGTTTTTATTTTTATCAAAAATTATTTTTAATTCATATTTTCCAGGATGTAAATATGGAATTTTCATTTTTTCATTTTGTTCTATAAAAAGCTCGTGTATTACTTTTTGTTTAGCATTCATTAGCTGAATAATTATCGCTTCCTGAATATTTGTGATATTTAAAATTAAACTACCGTAATGTTCTTGCTGTTCAACATTAAAATCAAAATTCAAACTATCGTTAGTTTGATTAAAAATATCTGTAAAGGCATTTGGAGCTATTGAAAAGTTATATGATTTTTCTTGTTCCCACTTATAATTTATATGATATTTTCGCAAGGAAACGCTATCTCTAAAAAATTTAAATTCAACAGGAGTTTTAAGTGAATCAATTATTTCGCTTAATAGGATTAATGAGGTATCTATATTATTTAATGGTATTTCAAAATCGATAACAATATCTTTATTAATATCAATTTTATTGCCATTTACAATACTTGTTTTAAATTTTAATGTTGTATCCTGAATTTCAACATCTTTTTTTCTCGCTTTTTTCACTTGCCTGTACTTTAAATTAACGGTATCTGTATTAAGGAAATAGGTTTCATTAGAATCTTTTTTTAAGTAACTCACAGAAAAACATAAAGTGTCTAAATTACATATTGAAGTGTCAGGTATCCAGCAAATAATAGTGTCATTTGTCAAATTTTTTTCAATTAATAGTTCTTTGTCAGAAATATCAAAGTTTATTGATTTAATGATAAAAGTATCTTTTAGTGTTTTATTAAAATTAAAAACACATTTCCCTTTCATTTCTCTAACAGAATTAGAAATATATTGTTCGGCATTATCTTCCTCAAACAAATACATTGTAATATCTTTTGGAGAATAAATTACAGTTGTATCAGTTACAATAGAATCACTTGCAATTGTATCAACAGTATTGGTGTCTGCTATAATGGTGTCAATTTTTAAAAGTAACTCTGCTTTTGGAGTAATTAAAGAATCTAAAAAAGCAATTTGTTCATTTGGTTGGTCGAATAGATAATTATTATTCATGTCTTTTAATGCAAACATTTTATATGTTCCTGTTTTAATATTGTTTAAAATAAAATTCCCGTTGGCATTAGTTTTTGCAAGATATAGTGGTTGTTCCTTATATGGTATTGAGTCTTCATAATTATTGTAAAGCATAATTAAAGCATTTTCTTCTTCCAGAAGGTCGAAAGAATTAATCATTTTCCCTTCTATTTGTAAAGAATCAATAAAATTGCCTGTTGAAAATATAAATTGAAAGTTTTTTTGTGCATTTCCTTCTGTAATATCTGTTATTGATTCTCCAAAATTAAAAGTATATGTAGTGCTGTCTTCTAACTCATTATTTATATCAATCATAAGAGTTTTACCTTTTGCAATAATTTTGGGTTTTTCAGGTAGTGGAGGAGAAATTATAAGCGACTGATTAACACTCCTTAATTGAATAAATTCATCAAATTTTATAAATATTTTTTTATTATTAAAATTAACGGAATAATTCTCGGGGATGCTTTCTTTTATGCCTGGAGGAGTAATATCTTTAGGTCCGCCGGAAGGCATTAAAATACTTGCACAAGAATTCAATAAAAATCCTGTAATTATTACAAATGTAATATTTTTAATTTTTTTTATCAATATATATATTAGCCAACAAAAGTAATAATTTTTAATTCAATGAAACTCAAATTTCAAGGTGCTTTCACATGAAACTTGAGTCTCATTAATTTTGAAAAGACGTAGTTTTATTCTGGTTTAAGAACTACTCTAATATAGTTTTCTTCAGCAAAATATTTATTTGCTGCTTTTTTAAGTTGCTCTACAGAAAGCGCGTTTACAAAATTGTTAAATTTAGTTATATCATTAATGTCGCCTTTATGTATGTATGAATTTTTAAGAGCATTTAACCAAAATTTGTTTTCTCTTAAGCTTGTTTCTCTTTCACGCAATAGTTTTTCTTTAACTTTACCAAGGTCAACTTCTGTTGGTCCGTTATCTTTAAGTATTTCAATTTCTGCAAATACTCCTTCTGTTAAGTTCTCAATATTTTCGGGAGCGCATCCAAAGAAAATAATAACATTAAATTGGCTTTTAGGATAATGTTTTGTTTGTGGATATGCACCAATAGAATAAACACCACTTTTATCTTCGCGAATACTTTCTAAGAGTTTTGTGCCTAATATTTTGCTAACAGCATCAATTTCCAAGTTATTTTCCCAGTTGTATTCAAAATCGCCATGAAGATTCATAAATACCATTGATTTTGGGTCGGAACCTTTAAGCACTTCTTTTTTCACAATACCGGATGGAGGAGTAATTCCTAAATCTTTATATGTTTCGTTTCTTTCAACAATTGGTAATCCGCCAAGGTATTTTTCAATTAAAGGTTTAATAGTTTTAAAATCTATGTTACCAACAAAAAAGAATGTAAAACTACTTGGGTCACCAAATCGTTCTTTAAATATTTTATGAACTGTTTTATAATCAGCTTCGTCTAATAATTTATCTGATATTGGTCGTTTTTTTGGATGATTTTGTGCCATAATAGCTGAAATGCTATCTCTGAAAACATTTGTCGGGTCTAAGCTTTGGTTTTCGTACATGCTTTTCATTCTTGTAATGTATGAACTGTAAGCAGTTTTATCATATCTGGTTTTTGTAAAATACATATAAACCATTTGCAACATTTCTTCAAAATCTTGTGGTGTACAACTCCCGTTAAAACCTTCTGTTAAATCGCTAATGTATGGAGTTACTCTTAGAATTTTATCTGCTAATTTTTTTTCAAGTTCAATTTTATCAAAACCGGATATTCCGCTTTCAAGAATAATATCGGTAGCAATTCTTGCACTTATATCTTTTTCTACAGGATATTTTGCATGTCCACCCCAACTGAATGCTGAAAATAAAATCTCATCTTCTTTAAAATCGGTTTGTTTTAAAACTACTTTTATTCCATTTTTTAAAGTCCATTCTTCAAAACCATGGTCTTTATTTTTTGTTTTTCCTGCAACTTTTCCGGGTGTGAGTTCTTCGGCAAATAAAGGCTCGTCAGAAACTTTATCAACATAAGGTTCAATTTTCATTGCTTTTACATCTACAATTGCTTTTTTAACTTCTTCTTCTGTGGGCAAAACCACAGTTTCTTTTTCGGGTGCATTTATTAAAGCAACCAAGTTGTTGTCTGTTACCCATTGTTTTCCCAAAGCATTAACTTCTTCAAGTTTAATTTCCGGCATAAATTTTTTGTATAATTCATATTCATATTCAATGCCGGGAGCAGGTACTTGTGTCATTAAGAAATTGCGTTTATATTCTTCAACAAACTCTTGAGATTTTCTCTTATCTCTTTCATTATATAATTTCTCAACCTGACGTAATACAGATTTCTTTTCTCGTTCTAATTCAGTTTCAGTAAATCCATGTTGTTTTACTCTTTCATTTTCTGTCATAATTGCTGTTAATCCTTCCATTATTTTTGTGTCTTGTGTTGCCGCTATTGACATATAAACATCTTTTGGTCCTAAGAAATTAGTATAAACAGAATATCCATAGGCAAATGGGGGATTTTCTTGTAAAGTAAGTTCTGAAAGACGATTATTTATCATTGAATTATATAGTGCATGAATAATTGAAGTACGATAATCACCAAGGGTTTTTTGTATCCATAAAGGGTGTTTATAAAATAATTGTACGGAAGTTGCTTGTGCTTCTTTATCGGCAATAATTGATATTAGGGGTTCTAAATGGTCAGGAATTTCAGGAGTTACAGATTTTCTTGGATTTTCTATTTTTGCCTGCTCGGAAAACAGTTTTGTTATTTGAGCTTCAACAGCTTTAACATCAAAATCACCTACCAATACTAAAGCCATAAGATCCGGCCTATACCAATCTTTGTAAAATCTTGTAAGAGCTTCATACTTGCAACTGTCAACAACTTTCATAAGTCCAATTGGTAATCTTTCGGCATATTTTGAATCGTGAAAAAGTACAGGAAACATTTTTTCCATCATTCTGAATTGTGCTCCTTGATGCATTCTCCACTCTTCGTGAATAACACCTCTTTCTTTGTCAATTTCTTCATCTTCGTAAGAAACATTAAATGCCCAATCAAATAGCACCAATAATCCTTTATCAAGATATTCGGCACTGTCAAGAGGCACTTTAATGCCATAAACAGTTTCATCAAAACTTGTATATGCATTTACTTCAGGTCCAAATTTCATCCCAATAGATTCAAGGTAATTTATTAATTCATGTTTGGGAAAATTTTTGGAACCATTAAATGCCATGTGTTCACAAAAGTGTGCAAGACCTCGTTGGTCTTCATCTTCGAGAATTGAACCAGCTTTTACAACTAGAGTTAATTCTGCTCGATTTTTAGGAGTTTCATTATGCCTTATGTAGTATGTCATGCCATTATCTAACTTTCCTTTAACAACATCCGGATCTAATGGCAAATTTGAGTTAAGATCGAAAGATGTTTGAGCTTGTAAAGTAAAAAGAGGAATAATAAAAAGTCCTGTAAATAAAAAAGCAATTAATCGTTTCATTGAGTTTCATTTTTAGAGTTAAAAAATTAAGTACACAAAATTAACATTTAAACTTTATGTACAATTAAATAAAATATTAAAATTTAATAAATTTTAAATTGAAGACGAATGAGTTTGAAAAAAGTTACAAAAAAAATCCCGATAGATTATTATAATCTATCGGGATAAAATATTTTGATTTATTTAACTAAAATACAAAATTAATTGATACTCCATTAATAGAAAGTTTAGCTTTATTGTCGCATTCACCATCTCCATAATCTACTGTTCTTGTAGCTTTATCTCTTGGAGTTATTTCTACAACTCCTTTTGTTACACCATACAAACAACCTTTTTCGGTACGAATAGGAGTAGTTATATTTCCTGTATAATCTATACCTTTTTTATTAACTCCCGAAACAGAACCTGTAGTTTCATATACATCATCAGAAAAATCTAATGTGGTACTATATCCTTCAATCCATTCGGTAGTTCTTGTTGAAGTCCAGCTTATTTCATCTTCATTAGAAAATACTAATTTAGCATTAGCGGCATCTACAGTATATTTAGGACCTCCATTGGGACTTCCTTCATAAGTGATAGTAAATGTACCAAGACGCTGAATATTGTCAACATAAAAGTCTTCAAAAGTAACAATTGCATTTGTACCTGCAATTATTGTATCGGGTCTCCAATGGTTTGAAAAAACTGCATATAATATTCCTTTTCTGGTATGACCATCAAAACAAATAACTCCTGTTCCAAAATCAAGGGTTAACCTTCTTGGCCAATAATTACTTTGATAATCACCTATTGTATCAACACTAATAATAACTGTATCTACAAGAGTTCCCTTTAAGCTCTTTATTTCCTCCTGATTAATACCATAATGATTAACCGTAGAAAATGTAGACGATACAGCTTCTTCAGATTTAGTATAATCTATTGCAGATTGTGTATCTGTATCGGGTTCCGCTTCTTCTTCTTTTTTACAGGAAAAGATTATTATTGAAACCGATAATGTAATTAACGCAGCAAAAAATATTTTCTTTTTCATAATAATTTAATGTTTTTAAGTTGGTGTAAAATTAATAACTAATTATTAGACTAAAAAATATATTAAAAGGTTGCTTTTAAAAATGAGTTTTTTACTTAAATATTTGCGGCATAGGCACAACAGCCTGTGTGTCTGCATGTTTACGGCGTGATAAAAAACAGGATTCGATTACCTTAAAAGATTGCTTTTATAAAATTTTTAAGCTTGTCCAGCTGGTCCGCCAAAATTCATTGGCATAACAAGTGGATTATTGTTTTCAACATTTTTTATGTTTCCATGCATAGATTCAAATTTAGCAATATTTTCTTTCAATGCATTCATAAGTCTTTTTGCATGTTCCGGAGTAAGCACAATTCTTGACTTTACTTGTGCTTTTGGTACTCCTGGCATAATTCTCACAAAATCAATTACAAATTCAGAACTGGAATGAGTTATAATAGCTAAATTTGAATAAACACCTTGAGCTACTTCTTCATTTAGTTCAATATTCAATTGATTTTTGTTTTTATCTTTATTTTTATCTTCCATATTACGATTGTATTTCTTCGTTATAGATTTTGTCTGATTTTTTCACTCCTACTAGTTTATCATATTCTTCTTGAGACCCAACAATTATATTTTTGTAATTTCTAACTCCTGTACCTGCCGGTATTAAATGACCAACAATAACATTTTCTTTAAGTCCTTCAAGGTCATCTACTTTTCCATTAATTGCAGCTTCGTTTAGTACTTTTGTTGTTTCCTGGAATGAAGCAGCAGAGATAAAACTTTTTGTTTGAAGTGCAGCTTTGGTAATTCCTTGTAATACCTGACTAGATGTGGCAGGAACAGCATCTCTTGCTTCAACTGTATTTAAATCTTTCCGTTTAAGCATAGAATTTTCATCACGTAATTTTCTTGCAGAAATTGGTTGTCCTTCTTTTAAAGTTTCTGAATTGCCGACACCTGTTACAACTTTCATACCGTACATTTTATCATTTTCTTCCATAAATACTCGTTTGTCAACAAGTTTTTTCTCAAGAAAAGTTGTATCTCCTGGTTCGTTAATTTCAACTTTGCGCATCATTTGTCGTACTATTACTTCAAAATGTTTGTCATTAATTTTTACACCTTGCATACGATATACTTCCTGTACTTCATTTACAATATATTCCTGTACTTTTGTAGGTCCTTTTATTGAAAGGATATCTGCAGGAGTTGTTGCTCCTTCAGATAGTGGTGTACCTGCTCTTATATAATCATTTTCCTGTACCAAAATTTGTTTTGCTAATGAAACGAGATATTTTTTTATTTCATCATCTTTTGATTTTACAATTATTTCTCGATTTCCACGTTTTATTTTACCAAAAGAAACTTCCCCATCAATTTCTGCAACTACAGCAGGATTTGATGGATTTCTTGCTTCGAAAAGTTCTGTAACTCTTGGAAGACCACCTGTAATATCTCCTGATTTTCCAAAAGAACGAGGAATTTTAACTAAAATTTGTCCTCCAACAACTTTATTTCCATCATTAATAACAATATGTGCCCCAACAGGCAAGTTATAAGATTTCAGTTCATCATTATTTTTTGATAATATCTTTATTATTGGGTTTTTAGTTTTATCTCTTGTTTCAATAATAACTTTTTCTTTAAATCCTGTTATTTCGTCTGTTTCTTCTCTATATGTTATCCCTTCAATTACATTTTCAAAAGAAATTTTTCCACTTGTTTCCGAAATAATAACCGCATTAAAAGGATCCCACTCACAAATAAGGTCTCCTTTTTTAATACTCGCACCATTTTGTATATAAAGTTTAGACCCATAAGGGATATTGTGATTTGTTAAAACAATACCTGTGTTTTTATCAATTATTCTTAATTCAGCCAAGCGTCCAGTAACAATATTTGATTTGATATCATTATTGTCTGTATATTTTACAACTTTTAGTTCTTCAATCTCAACTATACCATTATAACTTGCTATAATATTAGATTCACTTGTAATGTTAGATGCGGTACCACCAACGTGAAATGTTCTAAGGGTTAGTTGGGTGCCGGGTTCACCAATTGATTGTGCAGCAATAACTCCAACTGCCTCACCTTTTTGAACCATTCTTCCTGTTGCAAGATTTCTGCCGTAACATTTTGCACATACACCCTTTTTGGCTTCACATGTTAATACTGAACGTATTTCAACTTGTTCAATAGGAGATTCTTCAATTATTCTAGAAACATCTTCAGTTAGTTCTTCTCCGGCAGCTATTATTTGTTCACCTGTTAATGGATGAAAAATATCATGAACAGCTGTTCGGCCTAATATTCTTTCATATAATGATTCAACTAATTCTTCATTTTTTTTAATTGAAGTTGCTATTAATCCACGTAATGTTCCGCAATCTTCATGTATTACAACCACATCTTGTGAAACATCTACAAGTCTTCTTGTAAGATATCCTGCATCTGCAGTTTTTAAAGCTGTATCGGCAAGACCTTTTCTTGCGCCGTGAGTAGAGATAAAGTATTCCAGTACAGATAGACCTTCTTTGAAGTTTGAAAGAATAGGGTTTTCAATAATTTCAGAACCAGCTGCACTTGATTTTTGTGGTTTTGCCATTAGCCCTCTCATTCCTGATAACTGTCTAATTTGTTCTTTAGAACCCCTTGCACCAGAGTCAAGCATCATATAAATAGGATTGAAACCCGCCTTGTCGTTACTTAGTTGACTCATAAGTGTTTGGGTGAGGTTGGCATTGGTATGGGTCCAAATGTCAATTATTTGGTTATAACGTTCATTGTTAGTTATGAATCCCATATTATAATTAGCCAGAACTTCATCTACTTGCTCATATCCTTCATTAACAATACTGGTTTTTTCTTTAGGAATAATTACATCATCAAGATTAAATGATAAACCCCCAATAAATGCCATGTTATACCCTAAATCTTTAATATCATCTAAAAAATCAGCAGTTTCTGCAGTACTGGTTTGTTTTAAAACTCCTCCAATAATATCACGAAGAGATTTTTTAGTTAATACTTCATTAATATAACTAAACGACTTAGGAACAACTTGATTTAACAGTACTCTTCCTGTAGTTGTTTCAATAATTTCTGTAATTTTGTTACCTTTAGAATCTACATTGTTTATTTTAACCTTTATAATTGCATGTAGATCTATTGCTTTTTCATTGTATGCAATAATTACTTCTTCTGGTGAATAAAAAATACTCCCTTCACCTTTAACTTTATTTTCAGGAGTACTTTTACGATCTTTTGTCATATAATATAACCCTAGTACCATATCTTGCGATGGAACAGTAATAGGAGCACCATTTGCGGGGTTTAAAATATTGTGTGAAGCAAGCATTAACATTTGTGCTTCAAGAATAGCCGCATTTCCCAAAGGTAAATGAACAGCCATCTGGTCTCCATCAAAATCGGCATTAAATGCTGTACATACCAATGGATGAAGTTGTATTGCCCTTCCTTCTATAAGTTTTGGCTGAAAAGCTTGAATCCCTAATCTGTGAAGAGTAGGGGCACGGTTTAGCAAAATAGGATGTCCTCTTAACACATTTTCAAGAATATCCCAAACAACAGCGTCTTTACGATCTACTATTTTTTTAGCTGATTTAACAGTTTTTACAACACCTCTTTCAATAAGTTTTCTAATAATAAAAGGCTTGTAAAGTTCTGATGCCATATCTTTTGGTATTCCACATTCATGTAATTTTAAATCAGGACCAACCACAATAACTGAACGAGCAGAGTAATCAACTCTTTTCCCAAGAAGATTTTGACGGAAACGTCCTTGTTTTCCTTTTAAACTATCAGAAAGTGATTTTAAAGGTCTATTTGCATCAGTTTTAACAGCGTTTGCTTTTCGAGAGTTATCAAACAAAGAATCGACGGATTCCTGAAGCATTCTTTTTTCATTACGTAAAATTACTTCCGGTGCTTTGATTTCTATTAATCTCTTCAATCTGTTATTTCTAATAATAACTCTTCGGTATAAATCGTTAAGGTCTGATGTTGCAAATCTTCCTCCATCAAGAGGGACAAGAGGTCTTAGCTCAGGAGGGATAACAGGAACAACTTTTATTATCATCCATTCCGGTTTATTTCTTTTTTTTGATGCTCTAAATGCCTCAACAACATTAAGTCGTTTTAATGCTTCGTTTTTCCTTTGTTGAGATGTTTCTGTATTTGCTTTATGTCTTAATGTATATGAAAGTTCATCAAGATCTATTCTTGAAAGTAAAGAATGGATTGCTTCTGCACCCATTTTTGCGATAAATTTATTAGGATCGCTATCATCTAATAAATGGTTATCTTTAGGTAATGATTCGAGGATATCTAAATACTCTTCTTCTGTTAGAAAATCCATTTCTTTTAATTCTGTCTCTTCATCTTTTGATATAGCAGCGCCAACTTGAATAACAACAAACCTTTCATAGTAGATTATAGAATCTAATTTTTTTGTTGGCAATCCTAATAAATACCCAATTTTATTAGGTAAAGATTTGAAATACCATATATGTGCAACAGGTACAACAAGATTGATGTGTCCAATTCTTTCACGTCTAACTTTTTTTTCTGTGACTTCGACACCACATCTGTCACAGATTATTCCTTTATACCTAATTCTTTTGTATTTACCACAATGGCATTCATAATCTTTTATTGGTCCGAAAATTCTTTCACAAAACAAACCATCTCTTTCTGGTTTATATGTTCTGTAATTGATAGTTTCAGGTTTCAACACTTCTCCACTTGAAAATTCCAATATTTCTTCTGGAGAAGATAAACCAATAGAGATCTTTGTAAATTCACTTTTTACTTTATTGTCTCTTCTGAAAGCCATAATATTATATATAAAATTGTTATTAAAATTTATTATTCAAGTTCAACACTTAATCCTAATCCTCTTAATTCATGTAATAATACATTAAATGATTCAGGTATTCCCGGATTTGGCATATTGTTACCTTTTACAATAGATTCATAAGTTTTAGCTCTACCTACTACATCGTCAGATTTAACTGTAAGTATTTCCTGAAGAATGTTTGCTGCACCAAATGCTTCAAGCGCCCAAACCTCCATTTCACCAAACCTTTGACCTCCAAATTGAGCTTTACCTCCAAGGGGTTGCTGAGTTATAAGTGAATATGGACCAATGGATCTTGCATGCATTTTATCATCTACCATATGCCCTAATTTAAGCATATATATTATTCCAACAGTTGCAGGTTGGTCAAATTGTTCGCCAGTACCGCCGTCATATAAATATGTTTTACCATATTTTGGGACACCTGCTTTTTCAGTATAATTATTTATATCATCAATTTTAGCACCGTTAAAAATTGGAGTGGAAAATTTCAAATCAAGTTTTTTTCCTGCCCAACCCAATACTGTTTCATATATTTGTCCTAAGTTCATTCTAGAAGGTACTCCAAGTGGATTTAATACTATATCAACAGGTGTTCCGTCTTCTAAAAATGGCATATCCTCAGCACGAACAATTTTAGCAACGATACCTTTGTTTCCATGTCTACCAGCCATTTTATCACCAACCTTAAGAACTCTTCGTTTTGCAATGTAAACTTTTGCAAGTTGTATAATTCCTGTTGGAAGCTCATCTCCAATTGTTATATTGAATTTTTTCCTTTTTGCTTCTCCTTCAATATCTTTTTTATGAATTAAGAAATTATGTAAAAGTTTTTTTATAATTTCATTTTTCTTTTTATCTGTTGTCCATCTTGATGGATTGATGTTTTGGAAATCAATACCTTGAATCAACTTTAGTGTGAATTTATTTCCTTTAGGGATAATACTAACACTGAAAAAATCTTTAACCCCTTGTGACGTTTTGCCATTAACCAGTATAAATAATTTATCAATTAACTTATTTTTTAGCTCATCAATTTTATTATTAGCTTCTTCATCAATTTTTGCTATTATCGGTTTTTCGGTAATTTTATGTTTTTTATCTTTTACAGATCTGGAAAATAACTTTTTATTAATAATCACACCGTTTAAGGAAGGAGAAGCTTTTAATGATGCATCTTTTACATCACCTGCTTTATCTCCAAAAATAGCACGTAATAGTTTTTCTTCAGGAGAAGGGTCTGATTCTCCTTTTGGCGTAATTTTACCAATTAAAATATCTCCCGGAACGACAGAAGAACCAATTCTTATCACTCCATTTTCATCAAGATTTTTAGTTGCTTCTTCGCTAACATTTGGAATATCGGATGTTAACTCTTCTATTCCACGTTTAGTATCCCTAACTTCCAATTGATGTTCTACAATGTGAATAGAGGTAAAAATATCTTGATGTACAACTTTATCAGAAATAACAATTGCATCTTCAAAGTTATATCCCTTCCAAGGCATAAATGCCACCATTAGGTTTCTACCTAATGCTAAATCACCCTCTTTAGTTCCATAACCTTCAGTAAGTATATCTCCTTTTTTCACTCTATCGCCCTTAGAAACAAGAGGTCTGAGGTTTAAACAAGTATTTTGATTTGTTTTGCGAAATTTAGAAATGTTATATTTTTTTATATCATCTTCAAAACTCACAAATTTTTCTTCTTCTGTTCTGGAATACCTTATTACTATTTCATCGGTATCAACATATTCAACAACACCATCGTTTTCAGCAATTAAAAGAGATCTGGAATCTCTGGCAACTAATTTTTCAATACCTGTTCCAACAATGGGAGCTTCGGGTTCAATTAAAGGAACTGCCTGACGCATCATATTTGAACCCATCAATGCTCTATTTGCGTCATCGTGTTCTAAAAATGGAATTAATGAAGCAGCAATAGAAGCAATTTGGTTTGGAGCAACATCCATTAAATCAACAGATTCTTTTTCTATTAAAGGATAATCTGCTTCGTGACGTGCTTTCACTTTTGGATTAATAAAAATACCTTCAACATCAATAGGTGCATTTGCCTGTGCTATAATTTTTTCTTCTTCTTCTTCTGCACTTAAATATATAATTTCTTCATTATTTAAATTTACATTTCCATTTTCAACTTTTCTGTATGGAGTTTCTATAAAACCTAACTCATTAATTTTTGCATATACACATAAAGAGGATATTAATCCAATATTTGGTCCTTCAGGAGTTTCAATTGGGCATAATCTGCCATAGTGTGTATAATGTACATCACGTACTTCAAAACCAGCTCTTTCTCTTGAAAGTCCACCTGGTCCTAGAGCAGACATTCTTCTTTTATGTGTCATTTCAGCTAATGGATTTGTTTGATCCATAAACTGTGATAATTGATTTGTACCAAAAAAAGAATTAATAACTGATGATAAAGTTTTGGAGTTGATAAGATCAATTGGTGTAAAGACTTCATTATCTCTTACGTTCATACGTTCTTTAATGGTCCTGGCCATTCTGGCTAGACCTACTCCAAATTGATTATATAATTGTTCGCCAACAGTCCTAACCCTTCTGTTACTTAAATGGTCAATATCATCAACATCAATTTTTGAATTAACTAGTTCAATTAAATACTTAATGATTTCAATAATATCTTCTTTAGTTAGAACCTTAATATCCATCAATGTATTAAGCCCCAGCTTTTTATTAATTCTATATCTGCCAACTTCACCAAGATCATATCTTTTATTTGAGAAAAATAATTTGTCAATAACATCTCTTGCAGTAGCTTCATCGGGAGGTTCAGAATTTCTTAACTGTCTGTAGATATGCAGAACAGCTTCTTTTTCTGAATTACTTGGATCTTTTTGTAAAGTATTATAAATTATTGCAAAATCATTAATGTTTTGACTGTCTTTATGCAATAAAATTGTTTTTACTCCAGATTCTACAATATCATTTATATGCCCTTTTTCAATAACTGTTTCTCTGTCAATTACTATTTCATTTCTCTCAATTGAAACTACTTCGCCTGTATCTTCGTCAACAAAATCTTCAATCCAAGATCTTAATACTCTGGCAGCAAGTTTTCTTCCAATTACTTTTTTCAAACCGGTTTTAGTAACCTTTACTTCGTCTGCAAGATTAAAAATCTCTAATATGTCCTTATCGCTTTCATAGCCAATAGCTCTCAATAATGTTGTAACAGGTAATTTCTTTTTACGATCAATATATGCATACATTACATTGTTTATATCCGTTGCAAATTCAATCCAAGAACCCCTGAATGGAATTACTCTTGCAGAATATAATTTTGTGCCATTTGCATGTACACTTTGTCCAAAGAATACTCCTGGTGAGCGATGTAATTGTGATACAATAACTCTTTCTGCGCCATTTATTACAAATGTGCCTCTTGGAGTCATATAAGGAATTGTTCCAAGATAAACATCTTGTATTACAGTATCAAAATCTTCGTGTTCAGGGTCAGTACAGTATAGTCTTACTTTTGCCTTTAAAGGAACACTGTATGACAAGCCTCTTTCTATACATTCTTCAATTTTATATCTTGGTGGATCAACGAAGTAATCAATAAACTCCAATACGAAATTATTTCTTGTATCTGTAATTGGAAAATTTTCATTGAAAACATTAAATAAGCCTTCATCTTTTCTTTTTTCCGGAGTTGTTTCTAATTGAAAAAAATCTGCGAATGATTTTAATTGAATATCTAAAAAATCAGGATATTCTAATTGATTTTTTATTGATGCAAAAGATATGCGTTCTTTTAAATTATTTGAAACCATTTTTATAGTTAATTAATTGAACTTAAAAAAAATAACAACAAAAGGTTTAGAGTTAATTTAACTCTAAACCTGTATAAAAATTTAATATAGGAAATACCTATTTAAGTTCAACTTCGGCTCCAGCTTCTTCTAATTTAGCTTTTAATGACTCAGCTTCATCTTTTGAAACTCCTTCTTTAACTGCTTTAGGTGCAGCATCAACAAGAGCTTTTGCCTCTTTAAGGCCTAATCCTGTTAACTCTTTAACTAGTTTTACTATTTGTAATTTTGCTCCTCCTGGGTGATTCAACATTACATTAAATTGTGTTTTTTCTGCTGACTCACTGCTTTCTGCTCCAGCAGCAGGTCCTGCCACAACTGCAGCCGCAGCCGCAGGTTCAATACCATGTTCTTCTTTTAATATATCAGCTAATTCATTAACATCTTTTACTGTTAAATTAACTAATTCATCTGCTAGCTTTTTTAAATCTGCCATTTTAAAAATTTTAAAAATTAAAAATTATTCTTTTTTATCTGAAAGTGTTTTAATAACACCTGTAATAATGTTTGATCCAGATTGTAAAGAAGACATAACATTTTTTAATGGAGATTGTAATAATAAAATAATATCTCCAATAACTTCTTCTTTAGATTTAATACTTGCTAAAACATCAAGTTGTTCATCTCCAATATAAAATCCTTCTTCAACAAAAGCTGCTTTTAATATTGGGTTTTTGTTTGTTTTTCTAAACTCTTTAATAAGTTTAGCTGGAACGTTTCCTGTTTCAGATAACATTAATGAAGTATGACCTTTTAAAACATCATATATTTCTTTAAAATCATCTTCAACTTTATTGAAAGCTAATTCCAATAATGTATTTTTAACAACAATTAGTTTTACTTCTTTCTCAAAACAATTTCTTCTTAATTTCCCGGTGTCTTCAGCATTAAGTTCGCCAATATCAACTAGGTAAATATGATTTGAGGTATTAATTTTTTCTGTCAAACTATCAACAAGAGCACTTTTTTGATCTCGATTCATAACTTAATTAATGTTAATTATTAATCAATTGATTTGGGATCAATTTTTAATCCCGGGCTCATAGTACTTGACATGTAAATACTTTTCATATAAGTACCTTTTGAAGCAGTTGGTTTTAATTTGATAATCGTATTAATTAATTCACGTGCATTATCAGCAATTTTATTCGAATCGAATGAAACTTTTCCAACATTTGCATGAATAATGCCATATTTATCAACTTTAAAATCAATTTTTCCTGCTTTTACTTCTTGTACTGCTTTACCAATTTCCATTGTTACAGTACCACTTTTTGGGTTAGGCATTAATCCGCGAGGACCTAATACTTTACCTAATTTACCAACTTTTGCCATTACTGATGGCATAGTAACAATTACATCAACATCTGTCCATCCTTTTTGAATTTTTTCAATGAATTCATCTAAACCAACAAAATCAGCACCAGCAGATTTTGCTTCCTCTTCTTTTTCAGGAGTACAAAGTACTAACACTTTGATTTCTTTTCCTGTTCCATGAGGTAAAGTAACAATCCCGCGAACCATTTGATTGGCTTTTCTTGGGTCTACCCCTAATCGAATGTTTAAATCAATTGATGAATCGAATTTTGTTGTTGTAATTTCTTTCACTAATTTGGAAGCATCAACCAAAGGATATAATTTCTCCGAATCAATTTTTTCTAATACTTTTTTTCTATTTTTTGACAATTTGCCCATTTTTCTAATAATTAAAATGTTTATTTATTCATTAAATGGGGCTTTCCCTTTAATAACAACTCCAGCACTTCTCGCTGTTCCGGCAACCATTTTCATCCCAGCTTCAACAGTAAAAGCGTTTAGGTCTGGCATTTTATTCTTTGCTATTTCTCTGATTTGTTCCCATGTTACTGTTCCAACTTTTTCTCTATTAGATTCAGGTGAGCCAGATTTTATTTTTGCAGCTTCAAGTATTTGAACTGCAGCAGGTGGAGTTTTAATTATAAAACTGAAAGATTTATCAGCATATACAGAGATAACAACAGGTAAAACTTTTCCGGCTTGTTTTTGAGTTCTTGAATTAAATTGTTTGCAAAACTCCATAATATTTACTCCTTTAGCACCTAATGCAGGTCCAACTGGAGGGGAAGGATTTGCAGCTCCTCCTCTAATTTGTAATTTTATAATTCCATCAACAACTTTAGCCATATTAAAATATTTTATTCTTTTTCAACTTGCATAAAACTTAATTCTAATGGAGTTTTTCTTCCAAAAATCTTAACCATAACTTTTAATTTTTTCTTTTCATTATTTACCTCTTCAATAATACCAGAAAAACTATTAAATGGTCCATCAACAACTTTAACTTGTTCCCCAACATAGAATGGGATATTGATTTCTTCATCACTATCAGCTAGTTCATCTACTTTACCCAATATTCTGTTGGCTTCAGACATTCTTAATGGAGATGGTTTACCACCTTTTTCAGCTCCTAAAAAGCCAATAACTCCTGTAATATTTTTTACAATGTGTTCGATTTCTCCTCCAAGTAACACTTCTATTAAAATATATCCAGGATAAAAATTTCTTTCTTTGCTTATTTTTTTCCCGTCTCTGATTTGGTATATTTTTTCTGTAGGGATTAATATTTGAGAAACATAATCTTGCATATTTAATCTTGTAATTTCTGATTCTATGTAGTCTTTGATTTTCTTTTCTTTGCCACTCAAAACCCTAATAACATACCATTTTTTAACAGAGTCAGTCATTATCCCTTAATAATTTTTAATAAAACATTTTATAAAATATGTGCATTAGATTATCAAAACTATAATCCATTAAAAAAACAACAAATGCAATAATAAGTGTTGCTATTCCAACTAAAACAGCACTATTTTGCAGCTCTTTCCATGTTGGCCATGAAACCTTATGTACCAACTCATTGTACGTTTCCTCAAAATATACTTTTATTTTTGCCATTTTTTATACTTTTATTATGCACGGGAGGAGCGACTCGAACGCCCGACACCTGGTTTTGGAGACCAGTGCTCTGCCAACTGAGCTACACCCGTCTATAAAACATATAAATTTGACAGAAAAATTTTCTGACGAATTTAATATAAGATTATAAAATATTATTCGATAATCTCAATAATTTGCCCCGCACCAACAGTTCTTCCACCTTCACGTATTGCAAAACGCAATCCAACATTACAAGCAACAGGAGTAATTAATTCAACTGTAATTGTAACATTATCACCAGGCATTACCATTTCAACGCCTTCAGGTAATTTAATGTTACCGGTAACGTCAAGTGTTCTAATATAGAATTGTGGACGATAATCATTATGAAATGGAGTATGACGACCACCTTCTTCTTTTTTCAAAACATAAACCTCTGCTTTAACTTTTGTGTGAGGTTTAATAGAACCAGGTTTTGCAATAACCATTCCTCTTTTAATTTCTTTTTTATCAACGCCACGCAATAATAAGCCAACATTATCACCAGCTTCTCCTCTATCTAGAATTTTTCTAAACATTTCAACACCAGTAACAACAGTTTTTCTGCCTTCAGCACCAAGTCCAATTAAATTCATTTCATCGCCTGTGTTCACTACGCCTGTTTCTATTCTGCCTGTAGCAACAGTTCCACGACCTGTAATTGAGAATATATCTTCAACAGGTAATAAGAATGGTTTTTCGTTATCTCTAGGAGGAACGGGTATCCATTCATCAACAGCTGCCATAAGTTCAATAACTTTTTCAACCCATTTTTCTTCTCCATTCATTGCTCCAAGTGCAGATCCCATAACAACAGGAGTTTCATCTCCATCAAATTCATAAAAACTTAGAAGTTCTCTAATTTCCATTTCAACTAGTTCAATCATCTCTTCGTCGTCAACCATATCAACTTTGTTTAAGAAAACAACGATTTTAGGTACATTTACCTGGCGAGCTAAAAGAATATGTTCTCTAGTTTGAGGCATAGGCCCATCTGTTCCTGCAACAACTAATATTGCACCATCCATCTGAGCAGCACCTGTAACCATGTTTTTTACATAGTCAGCATGACCTGGACAATCAACATGAGCATAATGACGATTTTCTGTTTCATACTCAACGTGCGCAGTGTTAATAGTGATACCTCTTGCTTTTTCTTCAGGAGCATTGTCAATGGAATCAAAATCTATTGCAACTGCTAAACCTTTTTCAGCCATGATTTTGGTTATAGCAGATGTCAATGTGGTTTTTCCATGGTCAACATGCCCAATAGTACCAATATTTACGTGCGGTTTGGTTCTTTGAAATTTTTCTTTTGCCATGATTTTATTTATTATATATTCAAAAATTAAAAAACATTTTTACCTCGAGCCAATGATGGGAATTGAACCCATGACCTCTTCCTTACCAAGGAAACGCTCTACCCCTGAGCTACATCGGCTTGATGTAGAGCGGGAGACGAGACTCGAACTCGCGACCTTCAGCTTGGAAGGCTGAAGCTCTACCAACTGAGCTACTCCCGCTTTATTAAAGTGGGGAGAGCAGGATTCGAACCTACGAAGGCGTACGCCAGCAGAGTTACAGTCTGCCCCAGTTGGCCACTTTGGTATCTCCCCTCTAAAAACAAATAATGAGCCGGTGGAGGGATTCGAACCCCCGACCTGCTGATTACAAATCAGCTGCTCTGACCAACTGAGCTACACAGGCCTGATAAAGAACGCGCTACAAAACTCCATTTAAAAAAATGGTCTGCAAAGATATACAAATTTTAATTAACGCAAAAATAATATGATATTTTTTTGATTTTTTGAAAATGTCAAATATAGTGTATTAACACTATTTTTGCAAACAATATCAATTGGATAAATTGTCTTGATTTTTTGGGGTTAAATATAGTCAAATTAAATTAAACTATTTTCATAGCCTATTACAATGTTTTCGGTGTAGAATCGGTGTAATAATTATCTTTTTTGAATAAGTTAATTTGTAAGAATATTGTTGTAATGCTCATATCTACCAATCACCTCTCTTACAAATAAATATGGTTCTTTGCCGCGACAATAACCATGTTTAACAACGGAATCGTTATAATATTTTGGATTTGATTTATGTAAAATGTAAAAATCAACATTATTATCCCAGATTTTTGGATCTTTACCATATTTTTCGGCTAATTTTTGGGCATCAATTACATGTCCGGGTCCAGCATTATATGCAGCAAGAATAAATTTTACTTTTTCATCTTTATCTTTAATGTCTGTGGCAATAAATTTTTCTAGCCACTTGATATATCTAACTCCTGCAGAAATATTTGCTGCCGGCGAAGACAAACTGTCAACTCCAAAATTATTTGCAGTTGCCGGCATTAGTTGCATTAACCCAAAAGCTCCTGCCCATGATTTAACATTATGATTAAATCTGGATTCCTGAAAAATTAATGATGATAATAGTTTCCAGTCCCAATTTATTTCAGCACTGTATATTTTAACAATGTCGTCATATTGTGATATCTTGTCCCCTCCTTGAACAGCATAATAATCGCTTTGGAACATTATTGCAGATCTTGGATTTTTAAAGTATTTATTATACAGATTTATATATTCTTTAGTTTTTTTAAATTCAAGCAAGCATTTATTAACAGTTAAAAGCAAACTGTCAGAATCTTTTTTTACTGCCCATGCTAAATTTTGAGGAAAACTTATAGCTGTACTCACATCAATATTGTTGTAATATGTTTTATTTACTAAAGCAACATTTTCATCACAAACGGTATATTGAATATCCCCACTTGATACCAGTGAAATTATTTCTTCTACTTCAAGGCTGTCAATTTCAATAATATTAATATTTTCTCCAATTTCTTCTGATAAATTTTTAATTCTACTTGCAAATGCAGATCTCTTTTGAACATATATGGTTTTTCCGCCAAGGTCGATTTGATTTCTTATCAGCAAATTATTATATTCTTTTTTGCTAAGACTTAACCAATTTTCAGGTTTTTTTTGAACCAGTACTTGTTTAGTTTGTCCTATTGGTTCGGTAAAATTTATTATTTTACTTCGTTCTTTAGTTGTGGTAAGACCAATTGCAATAATATCACATTCGTCATTTATTAGTGAATTAAAAGAATATTCTAAATTATTAATCACTTTAATTTCTACCTTAACATCTAAATATATAGCCAAAATATCGAGTAATTCTTTTTGAAATCCCATTGGCTGCCCTCTGTAAATAAAGTAATCGGTAGAATTATAATTTGTTACGGCAATTATTTTCCCTTGTTTTTTGATATCTTCAAGTTTATTGCTTTTATTGTCATTGTTATTTGTAGTATTATTTGATGTATCACAAGCAATAAGATAGAATAAAGAAACAAGTAATAAATAAAGTAATTTATATTTTCCCGAGGGTTTTTTCATTTGTGTTATTCTCAAAATAAATTTAAATGAATAGAATTTTGTGAAAGATTATAACATCTATTTATTAATACGTATATTTTGAAGATTTTGTTGCCGATAAAATAAGATGTAACTAATCAGTGTGTGTTTCATATTGACTTTAAGTTTTTTATGTTGTTTTTATTTCACGCAAAGACCACAAAGAAATTACGCGAAGCACGCTAAGTTCTTGATTTTGTATTTTTTGCGTACTTTGCGATTTGCTTGGCGTACTTTGCGTGAAACTATATTAGTTACACATATTGAATGAATTATAGTTTATATTTGACACTGATTAGTTACAATAAGATTAAATTAGTGCAAATACTAGTCTAATCATAAAAATTCCATGAAATACCAACTTTAAGCATTCTTTCTTGTGATGGATAGTGATATGCTAAAAAATATCTTCTTTCTAATATATTGTGATTTGCATGTTCATATTTAATAAAAAACCTTGCTCTTTTTAATTTGAAATTCATAAAAACATCTACATACGGGTAATTCCCAATTTCTTTCTCATTTTGCAAATAAAACATACTTGTTGCAGGAGAATATGAGTATCCATAAAAACTTGTATTATAGTATATATCAAGTCCAATTTGTGTTTTTAAAATATTTTTAATCAAGAAAAATTCAATATAAGATGAATTATAATAACAAATTTCAGGCAATCTAATAACGTAGTTATTATCAGGTTTTTGATAATACAGTATGTTTTTTGAAAATAATTTCTTTAATTTAAAATCCTTAATAATCCCAACTGTTATAATATTAAAGGTAGAAGTATTTTGAGTAGGAATAACTTCCTCATTAAAATATATAAAATTATCTAATATGGAATAATTAATGAAAAAGTTCAAATTAAACTTTTTATTAACATATTTTAAATTAATATTAGTTCTGTCCTTAGATAAGAATGTAGTATCCCATTTATAATTATTTGAGAAGAAAAATGTTTCTGTTAAAAATGGTTTAGTTTTTGAAAAATCAATATTCAATTCAATTTTAGTGGAATCATTATTTTTAATTTTTTTCAACAAATTAATATTTGAAAAAATATCATTTTTACGTTGTCCATTAAAAAAATATTTGTTTGAAAATTTCCATTCTGTACTTTTATTAAACTTCCCATTCAAGTTAATTTGTATTGAATTATCGATAAAAGAAAGAGAATCATTATCATAACAATAATACTCCCTTATATCTGCTCCAAGTATCCCAACTATCCCTACCGGAATAAAACCATTAGAGTCAGGTATAATCTTAAACTGAACAGCATTACTAACAATGTTATATTGGGTTGAATCATAGGTGTTAGAATTAGAAATATAGTAATTATTATAAAACCCGGTTGAATCATCATAATATAACTTGCGATAATTTTCAATTGATAAAGAATAAATAATGCTGGCTTTATGGTTAATATCTTTAATTATTGTAGAATCATTTAATTGTCGTGTAAATTTCTTGCCTAATTTATATTCATTAACAAACAGTAAATTTTTATTTAAAAAAGTAGATTTGGCATTATTTAAATTAGTGTTAAATCCAACACTTGTTGAATACATTTCTTCATCCTCAATATATGCATCATTTGAAATACCTCCACTATCGTGTATTTTAAATCTGTTATAACTATAACTTGCATGTATCGAATGCCTGAATTTATTATACGATGAAAAAAAGACAAAAGAATTATTTTTAGTGCTTTGATTTTTATATTGTCCTACAGAAGACAAAAGTTTGTAGTTGAAGCCTACATTAAAATATGGGTTAACGTTTTGCGTATGTAAAATATTCATTCTATTATCACCAATAGTTTTAGAGCTATTGGTGATGTATGTAATATTTGTAAAGTGTTTTCTGGTGTTATAAAATAATATATTGTTATTATTGAAAAGATAATTATTATAAGAATTAAAAAATATAAAAGGATTATTATTTTGAAGTATAAATATATTAGAAATTGATGCTTGACCGGAATTGCCCAAAAAAGAATTGGAAATACTGTTATTCCTTTTTGTTATATCATACATTTGAAAATTAGCAAGAAGTGTATCTGTTTTTATAAAGTTAATTTTATTGAAATCACTTGAAAGTTTCCAAGAATAAATAATTGGAATGCTATCATTAGCTGAAAAAACATTTATATTCAGAGCTAATGCCAGTATAACTAATTTCAAATATTTAAAGTTTTTCTTCAAAAATTGTATTATAATATTTATGGGAGTAAATGTAGTAAAAAGGATTAAATATATAAAAAAAGCCCCAATAAAATTGGAGCTTTAAAAAAAATCGGCAATGACCTACTCTTCCACATAACTGCAGTACCATCGGCGCTAATGGGCTTAACTTCTCTGTTCGGGATGGGAAGAGGTGGTTCCCCACTGCTATAATTGCCTTAAGATTATAAATAAAATTATGACGTATTGAAAAACTTTACAATTAAGTTAAACTGACTCAGAAAAAAAGCTTACGGGTAATTAGTACTGCTCGGCTTTGACATCACTGCCTTTATACCTACAGCCTATCAACGTAGTAGTCTTCTACGACCCTTAAAAGAGACCTCATCTTGAGTGGAGCTTCGCACTTAGATGCTTTCAGTGCTTATCTCTTCCAAACGTAGCTACCCTGCAATGCAGCTGGTGCCACAACAGGTACACTAGAGGTTTGTCCAATACGGTCCTCTCGTACTAGTATCAGCTTCTCTCAAGTCTCTAACGCCCACAACAGATAGGGACCGAACTGTCTCACGACGTTCTGAACCCAGCTCGCGTGCCACTTTAATGGGCGAACAGCCCAACCCTTGGGACCTTCTCCAGCCCCAGGATGTGACGAGCCGACATCGAGGTGCCAAACCGCTCCGTCGATATGAGCTCTTGGGAGCGATCAGCCTGTTATCCCCGGAGTACCTTTTATCCTTTGAGCGATGGCCCTTCCATGCGGAACCACCGGATCACTATGCTCTACTTTCGTACCTGCTCGACTTGTCAGTCTCACAGTCAAGCACCCTTATACCATTATACTCTACGCATGATTACCAACCATGCTGAGGGTACCTTTAGAAGCCTCCGTTACTCTTTTGGAGGCGACCACCCCAGTCAAACTACCCACCAAACACTGTTCCCCGAATACTCGGGGTTAGATTCCAAATAAGCAAAGGGTGGTATTTCAAGGATGACTCCACAATGCCTGACGACACTACTTCAAAGTCTCCCACCTATCCTACACATTACTTACCCAAAATCAATGTTAAGCTATAGTAAAGGTTCACGGGGTCTTTCCGTCCCGTTGCGGGTATCCGGCATCTTCACCGGAACTACAATTTCACCGAGCTCGTGGTTGAGACAGTGCCCAAATCGTTACACCATTCGTGCAGGTCGGAACTTACCCGACAAGGAATTTCGCTACCTTAGGACCGTTATAGTTACGGCCGCCGTTTACCGGGGCTTCGATTCAGAGCTTCTCCCGACACAAGTGTCTGGATAACCCCCCCTCTTAACCTTCCGGCACCGGGCAGGTGTCAGGCCTTATACTTCATCTTTCGATTTTGCAAAGCCTTGTGTTTTTGATAAACAGTCGCTTGGGCCATTTCACTGCGGCTCTAGTTACCTAGAGCGTCCTTTCTCCCGAAGTTACAGGACTATTTTGCCTAGTTCCTTAACCACGAATCACTCGAGCGCCTTAGTATTCTCTACTTGACTACCTGTGTCGGTTTATGGTACGGGCAGTATATATCTGATGCTTAGAAGTTTTTCTTGGAAACATGATTAGGGTCATTATCCGCTTGTCCGAAGACTCACGGTACTATCAGGTTCGGATAAGGAAAGCTATTAACAAACCCTCTACCTACACCCTTTAACGTACTATTCCGTCAGTACGCAGACCTTTCACTTTTTCGTCACTCCATCGCAATATATACTGGTACAGGAATATTGACCTGTTATCCATCGACTACCCCATTCGGGTTTGCCTTAGGACCCGACTAACCCTGATCCGATTAGCGTTGATCAGGAAACCTTAGTCTATTGGCGAGCAGGTTTCTCACCTGCTTTATCGTTACTTATGCCTACATTTTCTTTTCCAGCCGTTCCACCACATCTTACGATACGGCTTCAGCACAACTGGAATGCTCCCCTACCCACTGAAACAAGTTCAGTGTCATAGCTTCGGTAATATACTTATGCCCGATTATTATCCACGCACAATCGCTCGACTAGTGAGCTGTTACGCACTCTTTGAATGAATGGCTGCTTCCAAGCCAACATCCTAGCTGTCTCTGCAATCATACTACGTTAGAACAACTTAGCATATATTTAGGGACCTTAGCTGATGATCTGGGTTCTTTCCCTCTCGGACATGGACCTTAGCACCCATGCCCTCACTGCTGAGTATATGTCATAGCATTCGGAGTTTATCAAGGTTTGGTAGGCGGTGAAGCCCCCTAGCCTAATCAGTAGCTCTACCTCTATGACACTCGACCTCAACGCTGCACCTAAATGCATTTCGGGGAGTACGAGCTATTTCTTAGTTTGATTGGCCTTTCACCCCTACCCACAGCTCATCCAAAGACTTTTCAACGTCTACTGGTTCGGTCCTCCATACCGTGTTACCGGTACTTCAACCTGGCCATGGGTAGATCACCAAGTTTCGCGTCTACCCCCACTAACTAATCGCCCTATTAAGACTTGCTTTCGCTTCGGCTCCATGATTTAATCACTTAACCTCGCTAATGAGGAGTAACTCGTAGGCTCATTATGCAAAAGGCACGCCGTCATCCCAATAAATTGAGACTCCGACCGCTTGTAAGCGTACGGTTTCAGGTACTATTTCACTCTTCTGTTCGAAGTTCTTTTCACCTTTCCCTCACGGTACTAGTTCACTATCGGTCTCTCAGGAGTATTTAGCCTTACCAGATGGTCCTGGTAGATTCACACAGGGTTTCACGTGTCCCGCGCTACTCAGGATACTACTAGAATTTTAACTTTTTACGTGTACGGGACTATCACCCTCTTTGGTGTAATTTTCCAAAAACTTCTACTTATAGTTAAAATTCATATTGTAGTCCTACAACCCCATAATTGCCGAAACAACTATGGTTTGGGCTATTCCCCGTTCGCTCGCCACTACTTAGGGAATCACTATTGTTTTATTTTCCTCCGGGTACTTAGATGTTTCAGTTCTCCGGGTTTGCTTTCCGACAAGTCGGAATGACTAATCTTCAATCAGCCGGGTTGCCCCATTCGGATATCTGCGGATCAAAAATTATTTGCACTTCCCCGCAGCTTTTCGCAGCTTATCACGTCCTTCATCGCCTCTGAGAGCCAAGGCATTCACCATACGCTCTTAATTACTTTTTTTCTGAAATATTGAATCAGAATATTTTATAGAAATAACTTAAATTGATTATTGTTTTTCAATACGTCAAAGAACATTAATAATTGATTATCAATATTCAATAATAATCAATTAATTAGTGGAGAATAAGGGAGTCGAACCCTTGACCTTCCCGATGTAAATCGGGATGCTCTAGCCCTTCGTTATTTCTAACGTTGCTAAATTCCAGTATTATATAAGAACATTTTCTTCTTTCGAAGAATTAGTGGAGAATATCGGAGTCGAACCGATGACCTCCTGCGTGCAAGGCAGGCGCTCTAGCCAACTGAGCTAATTCCCCATTGCGATTAATTTTTTTGTAGTCCCACGCAGACTTGAACTGCGGACCTCTACATTATCAGTGTAGCGCTCTAACCAGCTGAGCTACGGGACTATTTTTGTTTCAAAAAAACAGAAACAATTTAATCTTTATCATAGCTATTTACATCGTCGCAGGGACGCAAAATTATTCGCTCTGGGATTATATAAAATAAAGAAGAGAAAAAAGGTAGAAAATACCTCCACTATTTAAAGTGATAAAAATAAATCTGCTCTAAAAAGGAGGTGTTCCAGCCACACCTTCCGGTACGGCTACCTTGTTACGACTTAGCCCTAGTTACTGGTTTTACCTTAGGTCGCTCCTTACGGTTACGAACTTCAGGTACCCCCAGCTTCCATGGCTTGACGGGCGGTGTGTACAAGGCCCGGGAACGTATTCACCGTACCATTGCTGATATACGATTACTAGCGAATCCAACTTCACGAAGTCGAATTGCAGACTTCGATCCGAACTGAGACCGGTTTTAGAGATTAGCATCCTGTCACCAGGTAGCTGCCCTTTGTACCGACCATTGTAACACGTGTGTAGCCCTGGACATAAGGGCCGTGCTGATTTGACGTCATCCCCACCTTCCTCGCATCTTACGATGGCAGTCTCGTTAGAGTCCCCGGCATTATCCGCTGGCAACTAACGATAGGGGTTGCGCTCGTTATGGGACTTAACCCGACACCTCACGGCACGAGCTGACGACAACCATGCAGCACCTTGTAGTTCGCCCCGAAGGGAATATCAGTTTCCCGATACATCGCTCTACATTTAAGCCCAGGTAAGGTTCCTCGCGTATCATCGAATTAAACCACATGTTCCTCCGCTTGTGCGGGCCCCCGTCAATTCCTTTGAGTTTCATTCTTGCGAACGTACTCCCCAGGTGGATCACTTAATGCTTTCGCTAAGTCGCTCACGATATATTGCGAACAACGAGTGATCATCGTTTACGGCGTGGACTACCAGGGTATCTAATCCTGTTCGCTCCCCACGCTTTCGTGCCTCAGCGTCAGTAATAGTTTAGTGAGCTGCCTTCGCAATCGGTGTTCTGTGTCATATCTAAGCATTTCACCGCTACATAACACGTTCCGCCCACCTCAACTATACTCAAGATTAACAGTTTCAATGGCAGTTCTACAGTTAAGCTGTAGGATTTCACCACTGACTTATTAACCCGCCTACGCACCCTTTAAACCTAATAAATCCGGATAACGCTTGCATCCTCCGTATTACCGCGGCTGCTGGCACGGAGTTAGCCGATGCTTATTCCTGTGGTACCGTCAGTTCCGAACACGTTCGGAAGTTTCTTTCCACAGAAAAGCAGTTTACAACCCGTAGGGCCGTCATCCTGCACGCGACATGGCTGCGTCAGACTTTCGTCCATTGCGCAATATTCCTCACTGCTGCCTCCCGTAGGAGTCTGGTCCGTGTCTCAGTACCAGTGTGCGGGACCATCCTTTAAGACCCCGTAGACATCGTAGTCTTGGTGAGCCGTTACCTCACCAACAAACTAATGTCACGCATGCCCGTCCGTAGCCATCGTAATTTTAATCATAAAAACATGTGAATTTATGATATTATGGGGTATTAATCCGAATTTCTTCGGGCTATTCCCCTGCTACGGGTAGGTTGCATACGCGTTACTCACCCGTGCGCCGGTCGTCAGCGAGAGCAAGCTCTCCTGTTACCCCTCGACTTGCATGTGTTAGGCCTGCCGCTAGCGTTCATCCTGAGCCAGGATCAAACTCTTCGTTGTATAAAAAGAAAATTAATTTCTGGTCAAGATTTAAATTTATTAGTCAATCAATTGACTTAAGGTATTTTATTAAACCTACCTTTTTTACTCTTCAATATATCAAAGAACTTTTTAAAATTTTTGGACTGCAAAGGTAATTACCTTTTTGTTATCCAACAAATATTTTAGAAAATATTTTTGAAAAATTTCAAGAACTTTTTTTTTTAAGCGGATGCAAAGATAAATACTTTTAATTTTATCGTACAAGTTTTTTTTTGAATTTATTTTATGTTTTTTTCAAATCGCAAAATATCAGACTAATAAATTTATTATTTGTGTGGAATATTGTTGCATTTTAAAATTGAATCTATGTTTTCAATTCTTTATGTCATATTCATTATTTATATTTCTTTTTCGGTCCAAGCAATAATAGATGCAGGCAATATATGAGCAAACAGTATCAGTGATGCAACCAACACAACATCTATTGGTGTATTAGTTATTGCTAACGATAACAATAAGATTAATATAATTACCGTAAAAATACCATAGGCATATCTTAGCGACTTACTTGTTAATGCAATTTCTCTTTCATCTAATTTTTTTAATGGTTTGTGAGTAAACCCCCATAATCCTGTTTTAATAAAGGTTAGCACGAAGCTCGCTGAAAATATGATGAATGCAATGATTTCAATTGCTATAAAAATATTAACCTTTTGTTTAATTTTGCAATATTCAAAGATTATAACCATACTACATAAACTTAAAAAAGTTAGAATTACTCCAATTCTTCTGTTTTTGACAGATTTTTTCAATTCCATAATTATTCCTCCTTTGATTTTTTAATTAATAATTGACTTAAAGGGATTAATGGTTCAGTTGAAAAAATTACATCAATTGGCAATTCAAATATTTCAGAAATACGAAAAGCTAAATCCAGACTTGGATTGTATTCTTCTCTTTCTAAATATCCAACAGTTTGAAAATTTACACCAATTTTCTCTGCTAGTTCTTTGCGTGTTAATGCTTTCTCTTTGCGAAGTATTGCAATTCTATTATGAATTTTTCTACTTTCCATGATGCAAATATAAAACATAATATTATATATATACAACATTCTGTATAAAATATTTTAACAAAATAATTATTTCATTGTATTTTAGTGTATTAATTTTAAATTGCGTGGAAAGGTTATCAGTATTGAACAGTTTCTCCTATTATTTTCATCTATGAACATTTTTCTGCTTATGGCAGACAACTTGAATATGTAGTGGGGCTTTTGTATTATTTTTTCCTTTTCAAATAATTATTATACCAAAAAAAAGCTATCCCTTTTTGATAAATGAGATAGCTTTTTTTTTAATATTAAAAAAATATTACTATTCGGGTTTTTTATAAACTATTGCAACAACTGTTTTGTCATCGCCACCCATGTTTACAGTTAATCCGTAAGGACGTTCAGGTTTAATTTCAATTTGAGCGTCGCCTGCTTTGCCTGTTAATTGTTCCCAAATTGTAACTGCCTGATGAACTCCTGTTCCACCTGTAGGATGTCCCCATCCAACTAAACCTCCTGTTGTATTAAATGGTATTTTGCCATCTCTTGCTGTATTTCCTGCAGCTACAAAGTCAGCACCTTCGCCACGTTCAGCAAAGCCAATGGCTTCGGTTGCAATAATTCCTGCAATAGTGAAACAATCATGAGTTTCAATAGTTCCTAGTTGCTCTTTTGTAATTCCTGCAGACTCAAAAGCTTTTTTTACCGCTTGTTCGGTTGTCATTAAACGTGTTAAATCCTCTGGTTTCTTTGTTAAATCATATTCAGCTTGCCCTAATCCAATAATTTCTACAGCATTGCTTTTAGAAATTCCTGTTTTTACAAGCCCTTCTTCCGACAAAATTGCAATTGATGAACCAGCATCAGATACTTTAGAACAATCAAATACATTCAAATTATCAACAAATCCTTTTGGATTTGGCTCCATCATTCCTGTTTTTTCAAGATCTTTTGTTGTGTTATGGTATTCTTGAGCAGTAGGACAAAGTCGTGCATTTTCAATTGCATTTCTATACCAGCGAGCAAGACCTTTACGGGTTTTTTCTCTACCGTATTTTTCAAAATATGCACCAGCTCTGTCACTAAATTGTCCGGGGAAAAAATAAGCATGTCCTTCTTTTCTGTCCTGAAACCAACCTGCACCGGCAAGCACATCAGCGCCGTATATAGCTTTCATTGTATTTTGAACTTCAACACCTATTGTGAGTACCACATCAGCAGTATCTGCCAATACTGATTTAATACCAGATGCTAATGCTAATGCTCCAGAAGCACAAGCTCCCTCAACTCTTGTACAAGGAATATATTTAAGTTTTTCATCAATCATTGGTATAAAACCTGCCAGATTTCCTTGTTTATTAAATCTTGCAGCCATAAAATTACCAATTATACCTTCATCAACATTTTCGGCACCACCAATTTGATCGAGAGTTCCTTGTCCTGCTTCTTTTATATAATGTTCAAGTCCCGGGCGAGGCTTTTTAGGATGAAATTCTTTTCTTCCTGTACCAAGTGCAACCGTGTTGTAACCAGCTGCCATATATACTTTTTTTCTTAGTTTCATGATTTTAAATTTTTAATTGTTAAAATAATCGTTTATTGGTCCATAAGCATGAAAAAAGCCTGTTAGCATTACAGTATTTACATCTGCTGTACTAAATGCAACATTGTCGTTTACCAACTGATTGCCAATTTCGTTTGAACGAAAACCATATTTGCTTGCTAAATTAGCACCTAAAGTATCAAGAGTTCTCAATTCTTTGAAGAAAGCTGAAAAAATTTCATCTTTTTTCTTATTTCTCACCATCGATTTCCATTGTGGAGCATTAGCTGGTAATGCACCTAATTTATCATCGCATCTTGCTTTGAAAGTCTCTATTGCAACATAATCTTTTTTGTCGATATCATAAACTGCTACAGGAACTCCTTTTTCATATTTCAAGAATCCGTCTTTTTGCGAGCCATTAGAATTTTGTCCGCCCATAACTCCTTGTGCAACCATTTTGTCGAGCAAATCGCTATGTAAATCTTCATTATCCAGATGTGGGTTCATAACACTCATTATATACATGCAAACCTCAACACCTACATAATCTATAAGCTGGAAAATTCCCATTGGGCGAACAAGAAAATCTTGTGTTACCTTATTTACTGCATAAACTGCCTCAACAAATGGTACTTCTTGTGCCAATGTTTCTACCTCTTTTATTCCGTGTAGTGCATCGCGCATAAAATGTCCGTTGCCAATAAATCCGGCAAAATCGTTCGACGGAACAACTACTTTTCTAAGATTTTTAGAATATACTTTTGCAAATTCTTCTAATTCGCCAAGAGTGTTCTCACCTTTTATAATTTCTACCAGTTTCTGAACTGCTGGCGGATTATAAAAATGAACTCCAAGTACTCTTCCTCCCAGATTAGCATCAGCATCTAGCTTGCCAATAGGAATTGAAGATGTATTTGTAAAATACCAGGGTTTGTTCTGATTATTTGCATCTATCTGACTAAATATTTTCACTTTCAAAGCAGGGTCTTCTTTTATAGCTTCAAAAATCAGAGTAGAATCGTAAGTTGGCTCTAGCCTGGTAACTGGCCTAATAATATTCAAAACATCATTAATGTATTGTTCTATTATGTCGCCGTTTTCTATAAGGTCGGCTCTGTCGGCATAAACTTTTCTGAGCGATACGGTATTTTTTTCGGCCACTTTTAATACCTGCGATCTAATATATCCCATTAGTCCGTTTAAAGCCACGCTGGAAACATCCATTGCATTTATAACAAATAGTTTGCCTTTGTTTTCGGGCTTTAAACTAAGGTCTGCCATCTCCATTGCTGTAAGCAATAAAATTCCGCTGCCCATTTTTCCTGCAGCACCAAGCACAGAAACATTTTGCAGTCTTTCAGTATATTCCATAGTTAAAAATTTTACAGTGTTATTTTTTATATAATTTTAGATGAATTACAAAAATAAGGTTTAAAAACGATTTTTTAAATTTTATTATCGAATATTTAACTGTCAAAAAAATGTTATTGAACATCAATAGTATATTAAAAAAACATCGCTTACAAAGATTTGTAAGCGATGTTTTTTTAATATAATGCTTTAGGGGGGTCTAAAAATTTCCTTTAACTATTTCATCCCGACAACTTTTTTAATATATGTAGTATTATTAATAGTTATTTTTACAATTAAAGTTCCATTCGAAATATTATATTTCTCAGAATTAAATTTATAAAAATATTCTCCAGTATCTTGTTTGTCATTAATAATTGTTTCGATTTTTCTACCTGAAAGATCAAAAATTGTAATATTAACATTTGCTAAGCCTGTAAGGCTATACAAAATACTAAATTCTTTTTCAAACGGATTAGGATAAATTTGATATGAGACCTGAATTTTATCATTATTATCAATGCTACTAACTTCGTCTACATAAATCCCTTCACTTCCTGATGAAGTATCAACATAAAAATTCAAATCACCGAATACTGTATCTATAGATGTTATGTTAATATCAGTATATGTTTCAATTAACGGAAATCCAGGAATATCTACCGTTAAATTATATCCATTACCAAAACCAATATCTCCAAAATGATAATCTCCATTTATATCTGTTTCTGAATTTGCAACAGGTTCATCATTTGGTTCTTGTTCGATATATACCTCTGCACCGGGAACTGGTTCTCCCATTCCTTTTGTTCCAGAACCATAAACAATGTTACCGAATATTGATCCGTTTCCTGTTGCAACCGGTATCATTTCATACATAGAAGAAGTCAAATTTATAATGTCTTCACAATTAATGGACAATACTTGTCCGTCTGCCCATGAATAAGCAGAATCGTGATAAGTATCAAGAACATTTGGCATACTTGTTCCGTTTATTAAAGAAATTTGTATTAGATAGTCCCCCGGATAAATATCATAAAATTCATAATGGCCACTTGATAATAATGCAGCATCAAGAGTATCTATTTCGAAACTATTCTCAAATTTTAATAAATAAGCTATAGCAGAAAAATCGGGAATAGGACCATAAGATGTTGCGTTAACATCTCCAATGATAGTTGCAGATAATAATTCCGGAATATGAACCTCAATAAATTCCTGACAGCCATTAAAATCAGTAACGGTTGCTAGATAATTTCCTGCACATAGTCCTGTTTCGGTGGGAACATTTGAAGCATTCTCCCATAAATAAACATAAGGCTGAGTTCCGCCAGTTACAATAAGTGTTCCTTCACCGTCACATAAGCCTCCACACGAAGCTGGAATAACAGATGAATCTAATACCAAAACAAGAGGCTCTGTTATTGTAAATGAATCAATCAAAGAACAACTATAATCCATAGTAACTAAAAAATAGTTTCCGGGTACAAGATTACTAACGGTATCAACATATGAATTAAATTGAGACATTAAGGCATTGTACCATATTGTTTCATATACTGTATTAGGAGGATAATTTGCTATTGCTTGCCCGTCATTTGCTCCATTACAGGAAACATTAAAATTATTAAAATTATTTCCAATATAATTTGTTTTTATTGCAATCATGTTGTTGTCTTTTTCTCCGGCAATAACGGGTAAACACATATTATTATTTATTGCAATACTGTATCCTATTTCATCAATGTTAGATTCTCCTATTATTTTTTCTGAAATTATGTTTCCTGAATAACAACTAATTATTGTTAAAAACATATCTTTATCTCCGTTAATAGGATTAGTAGTATAGCCTGTAACATATATCATAGAATCAACCATTTTTATATCAAGAACTTCATCATCTAAAGCATCGCCAAAAGAAGTTTCCCAAACAACAACACCCATTGATTGATCAAATTTACATATATATGCATTTTTATCGCCACCTACTGTTGTGTTATAACCTCCCACTATAAATCCCGAATATGTCCATTGATCAAATATTATTACATTTGCAGCTTCGTCGCCATTTGGCAAATCAATAGTATCTTGCCATGTAACTGTGAAATATGAATTTCCTACCATAACAGAATAATCGATGCCAAAAAGCATAATGTTTTTATTAAATGCGGGGTCAATTTGATAACCGGCAACAGCGCCTATACCCGTGTTTTTCACGCCATTATCGGCACAAAAACTTACGGCAACTTCATCAGCATTAGGATTACCAAAACTTTGTGAAATGGTTGTATCAAACAAAGATTCGTTATCAACACCTATTAATAAAACATCTTTGTCAAGTGTAACATCATTGGTTTTATATCCAATTGCAAGAGCATTGTTGTAAAAACTATATTCATCAAGATCGAAAATACCAATGATCTCATCATCGTTTGGAGTATGATATGAAATTGTATCAGTAACATTTCCTGTGCCATCGAATTTTATTATTAAAATATCTTTGTCACCGCTTGCATCGGTGAAACCTGCACCCAAAAATGAATTGGTATATTTTGCCAATGCAAACTCTACATAAGCAGAGTTTAAAACCTCATTTGCTGTTGTTCCGAAAGTAGTTGTTGTAATGGGGTTCCCGAAATCATCAACAATAATAGCGTAAAAATCGCTGCCCCCATTGCCAAACGATTGAGTTGTTCCTAATATTACACCATCACCACCCATCGGATCGAACTGTATGTGTTTTGCTACATCTGGATTTGCACCTCCATATAATTTTTGCCAACCCGGAACCTGAGCAAATATGGAAATTGGCAATAAACAAAAAATTAGTAAAATTGTGTAGATCTTTTTCATATCAATAAATTTAATTGGTTAAAATTTTATGTAAAAATACAAAAATTTTACAAATTAAAACCTTTTTTTTTAAAATTGAATATGTGGCCTGATTAATAGCCTGTTAAGAAATATTTAATTGAGATATAAATTGATAATTATATTACAACTTTATGTGAAAATTTCTAATTTAAAAGCTAGGCAATGTTAAAGCAATACAGTTTTGAATAGTTAGCGTATAATGGTTAATTTCTTTGAATAATATTCTTCATTATCATTAAATATTTTTACTATGTACATTCCATTTTTTAAGTGTGAAATATCAATTTTTTGATTTGAGTAAATTTCTTTTGAATATAAGTTTTGTCCATCAATATTAAATATAATTAAAGTGTATTGTTCATTATTATTTAGGTTTAACTGAAAATTATTATTTGCCGGATTAGGATATATTAAATTCTTTTCATTATTAGAAAACTCCGTTAAACCTGTTTGAGTACAGCTTAAATCATATGTTATTTTATTTGATTGTGCAAGGCTATCAGTGAAATCATCCCAAATATTTATATTTTGCAAGTAATATTCTAGCCAAGGTTTCAAGAAAGAAAAAAGAGTTGCGTGAAGTTCTTCACGTGTTATGCTTCCACTTCCACCTGTTGTAAGCTCACCAAATGAGCAATTAAAATTATCGTTTGCAAAATTACAATGCCCCCCACCGATAATGCTAATAAATGTTTTGCAGTCACTCGCAAGAGAGTCATACATTGGTACTTGATGATCTGCTGGTGGAGCAACACCATCTTCTTCTCCAGAAAAAACAAGTACTGGAACTGTAACATCTTGAGCTGCTGTAATTGATGATGGAGTAGTGTTTGCTGCTGCAAATGTAATCATAGTTGTAATATCTGTATTGTTTTGGGCAGCCAAAAAAGCTGATCCTCCTCCCATAGAGTGTCCCATAATAGCACATTCTGTATTTATTGCTCCATAAAACAAACTTAGATTGTCAGAATTTAAACCGTAGACTTCATTAACTAAAAACCTTAGGTCTAATCCAAATTCTTCATGGCTAGGAGACATACTCCCTTCTGTCCTTGGAAATGCAATTATGTATCCTTTTGGAATAAGTGTGTCAACAAAATTTTCATATGTATCCCAAGACATTACAAAACCATGTCCAAAAATTATATATGGGAAACTTCCAGCAGCAATTGCAACATTATCTCCTGCTGTATTTGCAGGATAGTATAGCTCTGTTTCAATTTGTCTATTAGCTCTAGCGGAATCTTCAAATGTAATAGTTGTATGACCAATTTCATATTGAGAAAACAATTGACACGAAATAAGTAATACTAAAATCGAAAAGTAAATGGGGTTTTTCATCTTTTTGGTTATTTTAAGTTAGACCATATAATATAAGTTCTATTAAATCATCAATTTTAAACGAATTTTCTACCATACTGTTTCTTACAAATAATGGAATTTCCATAGCTTTGTTAATATTTACAACAATTTTTGCTTTTTTATAAAGTTTTTCGTTGGTTGAAGTGCTTCCAATATTTAATATTGAATAAACTAATTCTATTTCTTGCTGATGAAATTTTTCCCTTTTTCTCTCTATCAAAGGAAGAAAAGTTAAAAGTTCAGATTTTAAATTTGAATATCTATCAGATAAAAGCTGTAAATGACTGAAACGAGCAATCATATATCCTGTCATCTTACTTTCCAGGTTGTCTCCTTTTGCGGTTTCTTCAACCAACTTAATAAATAATGTTTTTGCTTCTTCTTCAATAATGGTTGAAAATATTGTTTCCTTATCTTTAAAATAATAATACAAATAAGTTTTTGTTTTACCCATTTCACGAGCAATATCTGCCATGCTTGTTTTTTGATAACCAAATTTTGAAAATATTTCAGCAGCACATTTTAATATTTTTTCGGTTTCTATACGTTTATTGCTTGATTCTTCCATTTGAACATTATGTTTAAACGTTCAAATTTAAACTAATCTTTTTTAACTTCCAATTTTTTTTTTATTTTTATATATATGCACTTAATTATGTTATAAAATTTGAGAATCTGTACGATTTAGATATAGAACTCTTTTTTAAAGAAAATCAGATAAAAAAAGTATTTAAATTTAAATCTAAATATTAATTGTTGATTTTAAAAAATATATTACTTTTGCAGCCCAATTATAAATTATTTATATGGAAAATTATTTAAACGCTGAAAAAAAGCAAGAAATATTTTCGAAGCACGGAAAGTCTAATAAAGATACTGGCAATACAGAAGGTCAGATAGCTTTATTTTCCCACCGTATTTTACATCTTACTGAGCACATGAAAAAAAATCGTAAAGATTTTCATACAGAACACGCTTTAGTAAAATTGGTTGGAAAAAGAAGAAGCTTATTAGATTATCTTAAAAATAAAGATATTGCAAGATATCGTTCTATTATTAAAGAACTAAAACTTCGTAAATAAATTTTTAAAAAAAAGGCAATTTCAAATTGCCTTTTTTTATCCCTTAATTATTAGAATTTTATATAGCACCTGTGATGTGCAAACGCAAAAATCTCCGCGTAGAAGAGAGATTAATTACTTAATTAACACAATATGTATAATTTAATTAAAAAAGAAATCGACCTTGGTAATGGTCGTATTATTGAAATTGAAACAGGAAAACTGGCAAAACAAGCAGATGGAGCTGTTGTTGTAAAAATGGGAAAAACAATGTTGCTTGCCACTGTAGTTTCCTCATCTGAAGCCAGAGAAGGCTTGGACTTTATGCCTCTTTCATGTGAGTTTAGAGAAAAATATGCTTCAACAGGAAGATTCCCAGGCGGTTTTATAAAAAGAGAAGCAAGACCTTCAAATCATGAAATTTTAATTGCCAGACTTATTGACAGGGCTTTAAGACCACTTTTCCCTGATGATTATCATGCCGATACATTTGTAAATGTAGAATTAATATCTTCAGACAAAGAAGTTATGCCCGATTCTTTAGCAGGATTAGCTGCATCTGCAGCATTATCAGTTTCTGATATTCCATTTAACGGACCAATATCAGAAGTAAGGGTAGCCCGTATTGATGGGAAATTTATGATCAACCCTACTTTTGAGGAAAAAGAAAAAGCTGACATTGACATTATAGTTGCTGCAACCAAAGAAAATATTATGATGGTTGAAGGAGAAATGAGTGAAATATCAGAAGCAGAAATGTTAGATGCTATTAAGTTTGCTCATGAAACGATAAAAATTCAATGTGAAGTTCAGATTGAAATGGCAAAAGAATTAAAAATAATTAAAAGAGAATATTGCCATGAAAATAATGATGAAGAATTAAAAGAAAAAGTTAATAAAGAAACATATCAAAAAATATATGATATTGCCAAGCAAGGACTTGCTGACAAACATAAAAGAAAAGAACTGTTTGGTGCTGTTAAAGAAGAATTTATCTCTCAGTATGATGAAAAAGATGAAATTGACACAGAATTAATAAATAAATATTTTCATGATGTTCATAAAGATGCTGTAAGGCGTGTTTTGTTAGACGAAGGTGTTAGACTTGACGGAAGAGATACTGACGAAATTCGCCCTATTTGGGGAGAGGTTAATTATTTGCCGGGAACACACGGTTCCGCGATTTTTACACGCGGAGAAACACAATCTTTAACAACTATAACTTTAGGAACAAGACTTAATGAACAAAGTATAGACGGAGCTATTATTCAGGGTTCTGAGAAATTCACTCTTCATTACAATTTTTTGCCTTTTTCAACAGGTGATGCTCGTCCATACAGAGGAGTTGGTCGTCGTGAAATAGGACACGGAAATTTAGCCCTCAGAGCATTAAAGAAAATGGTGCCTGGTGAAGCAGAGAATAACCCATATACAATACGTGTTGTTTCTGATATTTTAGAATCAAACGGTTCGTCATCAATGGCAACTGTGTGTGCTGGGACATTAGCACTTATGGATGCAGGTGTTAAAATTAAAAAACCTGTTTCTGGTATTGCAATGGGCTTAATTACCGATAACAATTCAGATAAATATGCTATACTTTCCGATATTTTGGGAGATGAAGATCATCTTGGAGATATGGACTTTAAAGTTACCGGAACTCGTGATGGAATTACCGCAACTCAAATGGATATAAAAGTTGATGGTTTGCCTTATGAAGTTCTTGCTAAAGCATTAGAACAAGCAAAAAAAGGAAGGCTTTTTATTCTTGATGTTATGAAAGAAATAATTGCTGAACCAAACAATGATTACAAACCACATGCTCCAAGAATGGAAAGAATTATTATTAAAAAAGAAATGATAGGTGCGGTTATTGGTCCCGGAGGTAAAGTAATTCAGGAAATTCAAAGTACAACAGATACAGTAATAGTAATTGAAGAAGTAGACGACACAGGTGTTGTAGATATTGCTTCAAGCAATAAAGAAGCTATTGATGCAGCAATGCAAAGAATTCGTGAAATTACTCAAGCTCCTGAGGTTGGTAAAGTTTACAAAGGGAAAGTGATTTCTGTAGTCTCTTTTGGAGCGTTTATCGAAATTTTTAAAGGGACTGAAGGATTATTACATATTTCAGAAATTGAATGGCACAAAATACGTGCAGTTGAAGATGTATTAAAAGTGGGTGATATTATAGATGTTAAATTGATTGATGTTGATAAGAGGTCGGGTAAACTAAAACTTTCTCGCAAGGTTTTGTTAGAAAAACCTATGAGAGAATAAAAATATGTTAAACTATAAAAAAAAAGCCACTTAAAATTAATTTAAGTGGCTTTTTTACATATAATGTATTTATTATACTTTATGTCTTGGTTCATCAGAAACACCTAATTTTACTCTTCCTTTTGCTCTTCTGGCAGCTAAAATTTTTCTGCCGGCGGCAGTTGCCATCCTTAGTCTAAAACCGTGTTTGTTTTTTCTTTTTCTATTCGATGGTTGAAATGTTCTTTTCATAATTTATATAATTAGATATTATTCAATAATTAAAAATTCGGACTGCAAAAATATAGTTTTTTTTCGATTTACAAAAAAAAGTTTTATAAACTTAACAATTTAGCAACATTTTTTTTATTCTTTCATAAATTTACCCATATCCAAAATGTTGCCGTTTTTGTCTGAAATTTGATAGAAGTACATTCCCTGTGATAAATCGGAAAGGGCAATAGTTGTCAAGTCTGCATCCATTGATATTTCATTTATTGTTTTTACGATAGCAATTCAAAAAACTTCAGTTTTTGTCTTTAACATAAAAATACTCAAATTTTGAGAATCAGGAAAATGGATTGGGTTTATATTGGTTACAACTAAGTTTTATTTTATTTGAAGCATCTTGTCTTTCCATTTATAAACATTTTCGTTATACTTACATGTATCTGTGTCCAAGTCTAGGTTCAAGTTATATATTGTATACATAGTATGTAGGGAATAATGTAAGCTCTTGGTTTTAATCTTCGATAAGGCATTATCCTTATCGAAATAAACAGTTGATTTGGATATAGTCCTGTTGATTATATCTCCACTATTTATTGGCATTACCCACATACTATTCTGTGCCAACAACACTGTATCGGTAATCATTTCTTTTTTATGATTATATACATATAAAATGGTTTTATATTCACTATTACAACATGGCACTTCATTTCCTTTTAATAATTTTATTGTCTGATGAACAATTAGTATGCTATTCAGGCTGTCTTGTTTAATTATATACTTACCATAAACATAACTATTATTGCCATAGCTGGTATTTATCCTTCCTATTAGCTTAGATGTGTCAATATCAATATTCATCTTCTCTATTTTATAAGAGTAATCATATTTATACTCTATGTCTACCTCGAATAAAATAGGATTATTCTTCTCAATAACTTTATACTTATCGGGCTGAAAAATATTTTGAGAAAACAGAACAGTAGATACAGCAATTAAGATAGTTGTAATTAGATATTTCATGCTGAAAACTTATCAATATTTATGCCAATTGCAGCGGCAGTAAATTACTACAAAATGGCTTGGGTTTATCTTAGTTACAGACTTAGTTTTATTTGAAGCACTGTTAGGAAACTACGTTTATCGGATTAATATTTTTTACTCCACAATAAACTTTCCTTTAAACAACTTGTTGCCTTTTATTTCCACAAAATATATTCCGGATTTGTATTCCGAAACATCAATAGATTGTTTTGCTTTGCTTATAATAATGCTTTGAGATATTTCTTTTCCTGTTATATCGGTTATTAATAATTCATATTCTTTGTTGTCTGAGTTCTCAAACTCAATATTTATTATGTTGCTTGTTGGATTGGGATAAATTGTTAATGGTAAATAATTATTAATCTCAAAAATTCCCTCTTCAACAAATGCTGAATTGTCCTTTTGATTAGAAAATGAGGTGTGTGTTAATTTTGCACCACTACAATCATCTCTAACTACACCTACCATATAATAAAGCACAGTTGTAATATTGATATCGTTATATGTATGAACCATACCAACTACAGTATCGTATAATGCTAAATTGTTAGCAGATGTTCCACGATAAATATAATATGATGGAGGAATATAACTTCCGTCCTCAACTTCGTATTCTTCCCAGTTTAATGACATGGTAGAACCTACGTTTGATAAAGTCAGGTTTATGGTTTTATGATATACACTACTATCAATTTCTGACTGTACACCACAAGTATCTAAAACTGTAATTTTATAAAAATCGCTGTGTGCCATAGGGTCTGAAGCATAATCAATAAATTCATGTGGGTCGTTTGCAGAAACTACTCCTATTGCTGAATACACTCCTGATGTTATTGCTTTTTGAATTATATAACTTTCTGTACCCACGCTACTGTTTCCTTCCCAAATAATTTTATTTTTTTCTAATGCTGTATCAACTGTAACTAAACATAGTTGTTGGTTTTGATAAGGATTTTGAACAAATACCTCTACATCATCACTACTTGTACATCCAAGTTGGTCGGTAGCTATTACCGTGTAATTAGTAGTTACTACAGGATTTGCATTTGGATTTTCAATACCTGTATTATCTAAACCTACTGAAGGACTCCAATTATATGTAAAAGCACCTGACTCTGTTACATGATTACTGCTTCCTGCTCCCAACAGAGCTATACTTCCACTGTTACAAATTCCTACATCTACTCCTGCATTTGTAATTATTTCAATTACTTTTAGTTCTGCATTATCACTTTCCATACTTTGACACAGATTGCTAACGTCACAAGTATATATACCCTCATCAGCAACTAAGGCTAAGAAAATTGTATAACTGCTATCTGTAGCACCTGAAATATCTGTTCCATTTTTTTTCCATTGATATAAATATGGAGCTGTTCCGGTTGCTATAACAGAAAAGCTCAAACTATCGTTAAGACAAATATTTTGAGTATTTGGTTGCGTAGTAATACCAACAGTAACAGGCTCGTTTATAACTTCCGTATTCCAGTATGTTGTTGACAAAATAACACTATTTGAATAAGATCTGATACATCGAACATCCTGATAACTAGACTTTCCTCCACTGTATTGAGGACCTGGCGTTTGACCAGGGAAAATTAATTCTTGTCTCCAGGCAGCCCCTAAATTGTCCTCTGTAGAACTCCAGAAATTGTAACTGGTATCAAGTCCGCCTACAAGATTTGCCTGTTGCATTAAATAATTTAATTCATTTTTTGCCGGTAAATACCAATCGGTATAACCATGTACTGAAAGAGTGTCACTAACACTTGCAGCTGT
>Ga0307990_1000327_pt1 | contig 45111 bp, 44 predicted proteins | sample EllFjometagen129_FD_203168 | JGI IMG/M metagenome (GOLD analysis project Ga0307990, IMG submission 203168) | Marine microbial communities from Ellis Fjord, Antarctic Ocean - #129 | ecosystem: Environmental > Aquatic > Marine > Unclassified | place: Southern Ocean | collected 2014-10-08
AAATTGCCTCTTTCCTATCCTCCATAGATCAATCCATCAAAAAAATTGGCAATCAAATTGATGCCTCGCGGGAATGGAAAAAAGGATTGTTGCAGAAAATGTTTTGTTAGGGACGCACAGCCGTAGAGACGCACGGCCGTGCGTCTCTACCGCACGTGAAAAATTTAATAATAATGGGAAAAAAATTTAAAAATAAATATCGTATTACAAGCCATCGTTTGCCGGGTTGGGATTATTCCACCAATGGCATGTATTTTATAACATTGGTAACACAAAACCGCGAATGTATTTTGGGGGAAATCATCAATAATAAAATGGAATTATCCGATTTTGGAAAAATCGCAAACAATGAATGGGACAAATCATTTGAAATACGAAACGAATTGTTTTGTGATGAATTTACAATAATGCCAAACCATTTACACGCCATAATTATTTTGGAACAACCAAAAATGGATTCGGATGGTTCGGATGGTTCGGATGGTTCGGATGGTTCGGATGGTTTGGATGGTTCGCGCGTAGAGACGCACGGCCGTGCGTCTCAACAATCCCGCGAATCCCGCGAATCCCGCGACCAATCCCGCGAATCCCCCATTTCCCCCGACCAATCCCGCGAATCCCGCGACCAATCCAATTTTATCCGCAAACCAAAATCCATATCATCATTTATTGCGGGATTCAAATCGGCAACAAATTCGAAAATTGATGATTATATTGATGAAAATAAATTGGATATCCCGAAATACAACAGGAACAACCATTTTTTTCAGGTCAATTATAACGACCACATTATTCGTAACCAGACCGAATATCAACGCATCAAAAATTACATTATCAATAATCCTAAAAATTGGATAGATGATAAATTCAATAAACCGGATAATTTATGACAACCCAGCCCGAACAAATATTAGAAAACAACCTTGTAGCTCAATTACAAAAACCGGGGTACAAAAATGCAGTCATTAAAAAATGAAAATGATTTATTGGCTAACCTGAAATTGCAATTATCAATACACAACAAAACTGAACTTTCCGAAAACGATTTTAGGCAAATCCTCAACTTCATCAACAAAGGCAATGTTTTTGAACGTGCCAAAATTCTGTGCGACCGCGTACCCTACACCAACAATAAAGGCGGGCATAAAACCATCGAGCTAATCAATCAAATACATTGTTATTCACGAATCGGATAAAATTTTAATGGTGCTTCGTCCTTACCAGTTTTATGCTGTAGAAGCTATTGTTGAAAGGGTGCAGACTTCCAAAAAATATGGATATATATGGCACACCACAGGTTCGGGCAAAACCTTAACTTCTTTTAAAACAGCCCAGATTCTTGCCCACTATCCAAAGGTGCATAAAGTGGTTTTTGTAGTGGATCGCAAAGACCTCGATTATCAAACCACCAAAGAATTTAATAGTTTTAGCAAAGGCAGCATTGATAGAACAAACAATACCAACACGCTTGTTAAGCAAATGGTGGGCGATAATAAATTGATTGTTACCACCATTCAGAAATTGAATACTGCCATAAGCAAAAAAAGGTATTTGGAACGCATGGCAACCCAAAAAGACAAGCGTATTGTTTTCATTTTTGACGAGTGCCACCGTTCGCAATTTGGAAAAACACATAACGATATCAATGATTTTTTTGAAAACTGCCAAATGTTTGGCTTTACAGGCACACCTATTTTTGAAAAGAATGCCGGAAAAAATGAGTTTGGGAAACGGACAACAAAAATGTTGTTTGATAAAAAATTACATCAATACGTAATTACCGATGCCATCAGGGATGAAAATGTATTGAAATTCTCGGTCGAATACATCAGTACTTTCAAAAAGAAAGACCATATTTTAGATATTGATGTAGAGGCCATCGATGAAGCCGAAGTAATGAATGCCCCGGAGCGTTTAAATAATATTGTAGAATACATCATTACCAATCACAGCCGCAAAACGCACAGCCGGGAGTTTACAAGTATTTTTGCCGTTTCGGGTGTTGATATTTTGATTGAATATTACAAACTGTTTCACCAAAAGAAAGTGGAGGGCTTGCACAATCTTCGCCTGGCAACAATTTTTTCGTACAATGCAAACGAAGCCGATAAGGATGCTTTAGTACCTTTTCTCTAATATTCTGCCATTTTTTGGCAGAATATTAGAGAAAAGGTACTCAAGCAAAATTTAAAATGCATTGTCGATAATATGAAAGGTAGGTGAATAATAAAGCTCTAAATTGCAAAATATGCATTTATAAATTTTGCCGACTAACTTGGACAAACCAAAACAGGAATACACCATAAGTTTTACATGATCACCTTGTTTGGTTTTGGCTTGTCCAAGTTAGGCATTACAACGGCCGATTTTGATGAGGTTGATTTAAATGTAGTTGCTGAACCGGGGGGTCAATATAACCACCAACATTCAAGGGATCAACTGGAAGAATTTATTGGACATTACAACAAACAGTTCAGCACAAACTATACAACTAAGGATAGCCAGAGTTTTTACAATTATTACAACGATGTTGCAAAGCGGGTAAAACACAAGCAGATCGATGTTCTGTTGGTTGTAAATATGTTTTTAACAGGTTTCGACAGCAAAACATTAAACACGCTTTATGTTGATAAGAATTTAAAATATCACGGTTTAATTCAGGCATATTCGAGAACAAATAGAATTTTAAACGAATTAAAATCGCAGGGAAATATTGTTTGCTTCCGAAACCTAAAAGAATCAACAGACGAGGCTATTTCGTTATTTTCAAACATCAATGCCAAAGACGAAATAATAATGCAACCTTATGAAGCTTATGTTGCAAAATTCAATCAGGCATTTATCGCGCTGCTTCAAATTACTCCAACTGTAAACAGCGTAAACGATTTGCAGGACGAAGAAAAAGAGCTTGAATTTATAAAAGCATTTAGGGAGTTGATGCGTCTGAAAAATGTGTTGGCCACTTTTACAGGATTTACCTTTGAAGACTTGTCGATGCCTGAGCAAAACTTTGAAGACTACAAAAGCAAATATCTCGACCTGTATGATAAAGCAAAATCAGCGCAAAGCGATTTTAGAAATAATGGCTGGCGATGCCCAAATGCGCAGCAAGCGGGAACTGATCGAAAAGTTCATCCGGGAAAACTTACCCCATGTTGAAGATTCTGATAATATAGCAGATGAATTTAAAAACTATTGGAGCAAAGAAAGAATTGTAGCTTTAGAAAAATTGAGCCGGGAAGAAAATTTAGATGCAGGTAAATTACAGAAAGTTATAGGGAACTATTTGTTTACCGAAAAGAAACCGCTACGGGATGAAATTATCGGAATGTTGAACACAAGACCAGGTTTGAAAGATAAAAAAACAATTGCAGTGCGCGTAACTGAAAAGATTTTAGGATTTGTAGAAACATTTATAAACGGAATAACAACACCATGATAGCCGGCGCAAGGGCAGGAACATTTGCAATTCGTATGAGCCAACACACAAGTATTGGCACAGCACTATGGTTTTACGGAGGAGGAGTTGGATTTTATTATTAGGGCTTGCTGAAAAACACAAAACCATATCGTTAACTTTAATATTTCGGTGCGCCCGCCTAAATGCGTCACGCGGGCAGGCTGCACCTCCCGTATCAATTCTAATTGATGTTTCTACAAACCCGCTTCGCCGCGAGGCGAGGATTATCGCCCCGCCAGCTGGCGGGGCTTATCTTTCAGGTGCAGAGCACCGGTAATCTTTGTAGAATTTTATCCGGCAATGGGGGAAAAGGTGCAGCGCACCGTAATATTAAATGCAAGGGTTTTTGAATAACCGTACAAAAAACCTTGCATCAAAGCACAACATTATTTATGCAATGAGATAAATACCAAATTGTTACAAATTTTTCAGCAGACCCTAATTAGATAGAATTTAAGATAGAATTCATTCTTTAGTTGCTGATATGCTTCTATTTACAATTTTACATTAAGATAAAACCGCATTCCTTTGTTCTCAGAAATGCCCGGCAGAAATCATATTAAAAAGATAGCCACAAAAACACGAACGACACGAAATAACACAAAAACTACTTTAGTGAACTTTCGTGATTTAGTGATTTAGCGGCATTAGAAACCAGGAAAAATGACATACAGGCAAGATATGACTAAGCAAAGCAGCAAAGAAAATGTGGAACCTGCATTGTGTGTAGCAATCATTCGCAAATGTTTTCTTTTCTAATATAACTGCTACACCTTTTTTTAATCATTTTGTTTTGCAGCCGCAAAGTTTGAAGTAGCACCATAAATTGCTACACTGGGATACCTGCACATTGGACGAAAAAATAGATTCCATACTTTATGAAAGAACGGCACTGAGCCGTAAACCTGAAGAACTAATTAAAGCAGAACTTGAACAGATAAAATCTACAAATACTGCCGTGTGATACACTAACATCTAAAATCGCTAATCGTCTCCGTAGGAGTCCTTCGGACAATCTTAAATCAAAAACATCATTGGCTTTATAGACAGACATTATTTCTCCCAAAAAAGCTTTCCTACAACTTCCCTCCCCGAGCTTTTTTCAATCCTTCCAAAAAGGGTTTGTTCAGGAAGCTTTTTTCGTTGAGTTTGCACAGGTTGTCGTACATAAGTTGGTTTACCGTGAAAGCCATAATTTCGGGGGGCAGGTATTTGCGCATGGCCAGGTCGGTGGAGCCAATTACTGCCTGCGGATGCTGTGAATAAGCAACATGGGGCAAAATTTCGGAGCAGCCCGAACCAAAACGCACTTTTACAGGATCGGGGTCAGCGGGTGAGGCAAAGTAATTTGCTGCCGTAGTAAAAATGCTGAGCTGGTCGACGTTTACAAAAAAAGTGAATGATTTGGCGTACTCCATAAACTTTTCATTAACAGGCCCTACAAAAATAGTATCATGCCGGGGCTTATATCTTTTTGCCTGGTCAAACCATTCGCCCATGAGCTGGTGGTTGGCTTTCAGTCCTTCATCATCGGCCAAAAATTCGATATAGTTTTGGCGGCTGCGGCCTTGTTCGCCAAAGAGCCAGGTTCCACAGCCTCCACAGCCAAAATGTTCGGCTGTCATCCGCAGCGTTTTGCCCTTCATCCAGTTTTTGTAGTGGGCAAAAAGACATACGTGCCCTTCCTTTTTAAGCTCCACAATATTATCAAAAGGCGTTTCGGAGGGCGCATCATAAACCACAACAATTTCTTTATCGAAATTTGTTTGTTGGAGGAGGTAGGCTGGCGTGGTGTTTTTCATTGTTTGGAATTTATGTTGGAAATACAAAGATTATTTATTTTTTTGTTTTTAAGTAGTAGAGATGTCCAAATTCATACCTCCTGATCCATCTTTTAGAAATCAAATTGTTACAGCAATATTATCGTAAATCTATATGTAGCAAAATCCATCTCGAAGAATGCTTAGTGTTTCTTTGTGTCTTGGTGTCTTCGTGGTTACATATCAACAATTTGCCACAAAGGCACGAAGGCTCAAAGTTTCACAAAGTGTATTTTATACGACAAAATTTTCGCATTAAGTCAGGAGTTCTTAAATTGGGTGTCTGTGCAATTCATGCATCTGGTTAAGTTTTAAAATAAAAACTATCATATCATTTATTCCCGGCAAAATTAAAAACTCCTATAACTTATTTTGAGAAAAGTGTAATTTTAGCACCTAATTAAACATGAGCACTTATGGTTTTGAACCCGGCACTTTTTTGGGATACAGATTTTGAAAAGATTGATTTTCAAAAGCACTCACGCAAAATTATTGAGCGCGTGCTTACCATAGGAACGCTGAAGGATTGGTTCGAAATAAGCAAATATTATGGTTTGGAACGGATCAAATTTGAAGCTACCAAAATAAGATATTTAGATACTATTACATTGAATTTCTGTTGCGAGTTTTTTAATCTAAAAAAAGAGGACTTCCGATGCTACACTTTTCAGCAGTCAGGCCACCATCAACTTTGGCAATATTAAGAACTTTGATGGGGATTGAAAGTTTAAATCATTTTTTCCTTGTTGGTGGAACCGCACTTGCTTTACATATAGGCCACCGCGTATCTGTTGACCTTGATCTTTTCACACAAGATGAATTTTATTGTGGTGATATTCTTGAGGATCTCGAAAAACGGTTTCATTACACTATTGTCAAAAAGCAAGAAAAAAATTTAATGATGGTTTATCTTTCTGATCCTGAATTTCCCGATCAACCGGTTAAAGTTGATTTTTTAAGATATCCCGCTAAAATCATCGACAAGGTTATTCACGAAAATAATTTGAGGGTTTTATCTTTGAAGGATATTATTCCAATGAAATTGGCGGCTATTAGTGGTCGTGGTGCAAAAAAAGACTTTTATGATATTTATCATCTCCTTGATTTTTATTCTTTATCCCGGATGATGGATTTTTTTAGTGAAAAGTATCCTAATACTGCACACTTTCAAGTACTAAAAAGCCTGCTTTACTTTACTGATGCAGAAAATGATTTAGACCCAATTTCATTGAAAAATGTATTTTGGAATGACGTAAAGGATAAAATCAGAATAGCTACAAATGATTTTTTATCAAGTTAAAACAAATAATACTTTGCACTTAAAAGTTCCAGTGTTGGGGTATCGATTGTTGTGTAGTGTAACATCTGAATTTCTCTATGGGGATTTTGGAGATGGAAGCAATAAAGTTTAAAGATACGGGGTCGAGTTCCCTGATGTTCATGGCAATTTCTGCTATCCCTTGAATGCCGAGCGAGTCCCTTAATAAAATCCAGTCTTCCATAAGCCCGTATTCAAGTATCCTGCCCACAATAAAATCCATATTTTTTTCAAAAGACAATGTTTTCGGGTCAACATCCCAAAACAAATGTGCTGAAAGGCTTGTAATATCAATGGGTTCAGTTTGCATTGTTTTTATTTAATGATGCAAAGATACAAAGTTCAACAGAATTTTTTAGCGGTTTTTTATTAGGAATCCCTACTTTTGAGCATTAAACTTTAAAATATAAAATAGATGAAAAAGATATTGATCTTAGTATTTCTCTTTTTGTTTATGGGCAGCATTTTACCAAAAATACACGCCCAATCTACCGAAGAACTTCATGAACAAATCCAATCGCTGAATGAGCAGATTGAAGACATGGAACATACCTTTAATAAATTAGAGAAAAACATCGACGACCTGCTTTGGTTTCAGCGTGTTGGCGATGTGGCTTTTGTGGATAAAGTGTATATCTATGGCCCGCCCAAATGGAAAGAAGAAACCCCCAACGCCCAGGATGCCGGCAACCCGGTGAAGTTCTGGACTTATGTTATCATCCCCAAAAATGTTGACCCCGACAAGAAATACCCATTGATGGTGCTGCCACATGGCGGCGTTCACTCCGATTTTTCAACTTATTATACCCACATCATCCGCGAATTAGTTGCCCAGGGCTACATCATCGTGGCTGCCGAATATCGCGGAAGCACCGGCTACGGAAAAGGGCATTACAAAAAAATCGACTATGGCGGGTTGGAAGTGGAGGATGTAAAAGCCAGCCGCGACTACATGATCGAAAACTATGACATCATCGATAAAAACCGTGTGGGCATCATGGGCTGGAGTCATGGTGGTTTAATTGCCCTGATGAATATCTTCGACCATCCCAACGACTACCAGGTAGCTTTTGCCGGGGTACCCGTAAGCAATCTCATCGCCCGCATGGGCTACAAAACCCAGGAATACCGCGATTTGTATTCTGCAGATTATCACATTGGCGAAACGGCTTACGAAAATGTAAACGAATACCGCCGCCGCTCACCAGCCTGGAATGCACACAAAATGAAGGATACGCCCCTGCTCATCCACACCAACACCACCGATGCTGATGTAAACGTACTGGAGGTTGAGCACCTGATCAAATCGCTGAAAGCCGAAAACAAAAAGTTTGAATACGAAATTTACCAGGCCGTTCCCGGAGGCCATTCCTTCGACAGGATGGACACCAAAATTGCCAACGAGATCAGGGTAAAGATTTATAAATTCCTGGCCAAAGAACTCAACCCACCCAATCCCATCCGTGATGTGAAAGCACTTAAAAAAGCAGCTTATCGGTTTTAGGCGGTTTCCATTTAACGTTTCCATCCCGTACCAACAGGAATGGAAAGTTTCACGCGGGAATTAGCGAGGGCAAAAGTCATCCGGTGAATGCAGATTAAGCAAATGTACCAGACACAGAGAGATCGAATTAATTCTGGAGGTTATTCACCGGGCGACTATAAAAGTAAAACAAAGATTAAATTTTTATAAACTGCCTAAGAAAAGTGTGATTGTGGATAGTCATTTTTAGGGGATATACTCCGGGAGGGATAAATGTGTTTTTGAACTTAGAGGTTTTTGGCCCAATTTTCAATCCGAATGTTTGTAATCCGTTGAAAGTGTGATTCATTATTTGTAACTAAAATCATGTCGTTTGCGATTGCGGATGCTCCTATCAGCAAATCAAAATCATCAATAGGTCTTCCCTGTTTTCTTAGCCTTGCTTTTTCCTCGGCATATATGTCAAGTGAATTGATAATTGGAAGAATTTGGATTCCTGTTAGGAAGTTATCCAGCGTTTCTTGATTTTTCTTTTTTGATTGATTGTTTTTCACTCCAAATTTCAATTCAGCCAGTGTAATTTCAGAGATAAATCTATTTCCCTTCTTAATTTTCCGGAACTTTTCCTTTAACGAAAACTTCCCCTGAATGTAATAGATACATATATTCGTATCAAATAAATACTTTTTCAAAACGATTCAATTTGACGATTAAAATTTCGACTATCTCTAATCTCTGCTATTATTTCTTCAGAATCGCGGTTATCAATCCATGCTCCAAAAGATTCTTCAAACCGATCCTCTTTTGAAACAATATCTCCACTAACTGATTGTGATAATTTCTCAATCAATTTGAGCTTTAGTTCAGGATTAAGATTATTTAATAATCCCCAATATCCGCTTAATATTTGTGTTTCTGAATTCATATTTTTTTCTTTTTATAAAGACACAAAAATAGGGTTTTAATTTAAACAGATTTGAATACGATCCTGTCGATATAGAAATTGTCGAAGAACTGATGAACAAAGAGGTTTTCCCGGGCACAGTAGTAGCTTCTCCGTGAATACCGCCAAAGCATCTGACAGCTATCTCAGGAAAACAGGAAACCTTCCTGAAGTTATTCACCGGATACCTTGCTCCGATAACTGATAAACCTAACAGGTTTACCCGGTTAAGCTTCATCTAAGAAATCGGGGAATCAGATCACGCCCAGAAGAAAAATCTGTTAGGTTTCCCAACCAGGAAACTTTAAAAAACGTTATCCCCTCTTTCCCGAAAGTGCTTCGAATCGCCCCACTCGCCCAGGGCCAAAACACACCCGGCTTACTCTATGGAGTGTTGGGGTTTTCGAGATGCACATCTGTTTCTTCCTGAATCTTTTGAAAAAAATGAATGGGTAAATGTTTTCAGACAGATGGATATTTTAGGCTTGCTATTCCCTGCGGGGCTGCAAACCCACGCGGGCCCGGGTTCGCAGCCCTGACCAAAGGGAAGGGATCGCAAGCCTGGAATAATTTTCCATCGTTGTCTTTTAACGTTTCGAGGTTCGCGAAATGGCGGACGCTCTAAAGTCAAGGGCAGGACGTAACTTTCTATTCCCGTACGTACGGGATAGAAACGTTGTAATTAAATATCAAGAAGGTTCTGGAAGTCAGGGCTTCACTTCGAGTGAAACCCTGACTAAACCGTGGCTTTATATGAGAGTTTTTGAATATGAGCCACAAAAAAATAGTATCATTGCATCCATGTTTTTATTCAAAATTTATAATACTCATTTAAACAAGAACTCATGAAAAAGAGATTTTTACTACTGGCCGCTTTGGTGGCCTTACTAATTTTTGGACAAGTCACTCCTGCCTCAGCACAATGCGATATTATTATCGATATGCAGGACAGTTATGGAGACGGATGGAATGGCGCATCCCTCAAAGTATATGATGGTTCCACCCTATTGGGTACTGCCACAATAGGGAATGGCTTTACCGGACAAGCCATCATTACAGCCCCTGAAATGGCGACTATTAGCCTGGTCTGGGTTTCCGGATCCTATGATGAAGAAATTTCCTTTACTGTTACCAATGGCATCGGCATACAGGTTTATGTATGCGAATTGTTGCAAACTCCGCCTGCCGGAGAGTTTTTCGTATTTACAAATGTGTGTTCTACCGAAGGAACCGACATCAACTTAATCGATTTTATTATTCCCACAAAAGTAGCTGCGGGAGGTGTAGAAATTAAAGGGATCATTCGCAGCGAAAGAGATACTCCCATTTCTTCATTCGATGTTGTTTATTCGCTTGATGGAAGTGATAGTGAGGTAGCTACTTTTGACGGCCTGAACCTGGTGTTTAACGAAACGTTTGAATTTGTTCATCCCCAGATTGCAAATCTCGAAGTTGGAGAGCATGAAATTGAATTAAGGGTCGAAAATATAAATGCACAGGGCGATGATGACGACCCCGACAACAATAGCCTGGAGGCTGCGGTATTATGTGTAAACGAAGTATTTGTAAAAAATGTGGTTTACGAAGAAGGAACCGGAACATGGTGCGGATGGTGTCCGCGTGGTTTGGTTGGATTAAATACCATGGGACATAATTATACCGATGGCACCTGGATTGGAATTGGCGTTCACAATGGCGACCCAATGACCGTTGCTGAGTACAACCAGGGAATTGGAGGCTTTATCTCGGGATATCCGAGCGGGGTAATGAACAGAGAATTTGTGTATGATCCGGGTTTATCAACGCTTGAACCCGCCTACCTGTTAGCTAAAATGGAAGTACCAATGGGGAAAATAGAAATTACAGCAAAAACCTGGGACGAAGGTAGCGGCGAACTCACCCTTGAAGCTACCTCAAACTTTGCCATGGATTTGACGAGTACCTCCTTTAACCTCTCGCTGGTTGTTGTTGAAAGTGGAATGACAGGAACTACTTCACAGTGGAATCAGGCCAACTACTATTCAGGCGGTGCTTATGGCGATTTGATTGACTGGGATGGAACCAACTGGGCCAATCTTCCCAATCCTGTTCCTGCTGCCGATATGGTATATAACCACGTTGGCCGGGTTTTAGTCGGTGGCTGGGATGGCGTGCCGGGAATTATTCCTGCTGATGTGCTTTATGGCACTCCCTATACATACGAGTTTACCTATACATTGGACGAAGCATTCGACCCTGCGGCGGTTGATCTCGTGGTTATGCTTATTGACGACCAAACGGGAATTATTGTCAACGCGTATCAATTGGCACTTGAAGCCGACATTCTGGCTCCTGAATTTTCTAGCGATGTCCAAAGCGGTGTAGCTCCATTGCAGGTTGCATTTACCGATGAAACCTTAGGTGGAGATGTGGCTGAATGGTCGTGGGATTTTGATAACGATGGCGTAGAAGACTCGAACGAACAAAACCCGACTTTTACTTATGAAGAAGGCGGTATTTTTACCGTTACTTTAACAGTTACCAATCAAACAGAAAATAGCTTTACCCTGGTAAAAGAAAATTATATTAGTGTAGGCGGTGTTGGTATAAACGAGAATTTGGCGAATAACTTCAAATGTTATCCCAACCCGGCAACTGAGCAAATTCATGTACAAAGTGCAGATGCATTAACCGGTATCCGGATATTTAATGTTAACGGACAAATGGTTTACCAAAACAAAACCGGTGACTCCAAGCTCCTGACCATTGATGTTTCATCCTTCAAAAAGGGTGTTTATTTTATGGAAGTGAATACAGAAGCTGCATCGCAACGCGTAAAGATTGTTGTTGATTAGTACCTTTTCTCTAATATTCTGCCATTTTTTGGCAGAATATTAGAGAAAAAGTACTCAAGCAAAATTTAAAATGCATTGTCGATAATATGAAAGGTAGGTGAATAATAAAGCTCTAAATTGCAAAATATGCATTTATAAATTTTGCCGACTAACTTGGACAAACCAAAACAGGAATACACCATAAGTTTTACATGATCACCTTGTTTGGTTTTGGTTTGTCCAAGTTAGGGTTTTGGTTTGTCCAAGTTAGGGTTTTGTTTAGGATAAATAAATAACAAAACCTTTTGATTAGAGTTTGTCATTCATCCAAAAGGCGAAATGCAATTAAACTCCGGTTAGAGGGGGGGAATTGGATTTCGTCTTTTTTTTTGATTTTCTTTTTTAAACACGAAAAAGGATTGTGCATTAAAATTAACCTTTGTGAACCTTAGTGTCTTGGTGTCTTGGTGGCTGCTCTTGTTTAATTTGCCCCTAAAACGGAGTAGCAAAAATCTTCGATGTTGTTTATTAGGGTTATGGCCACAGGCTGAAAGCCTGTCCATAGGACTCCTGCGGAGAAACATCGAAGCACAAAAGCACCCCCAAATCACCGGCAGGCCGAAGGTCTGCAACAGAATAAATGGGAAAACTCTCCGGCTGAAGATTATTTTTTTGGTGATGGGTTTCAGCCCTTCAGGCTGAGGGGATGTTGTAGCTTCCCCCGTAAGGTCAGGCGATGCCTGACCTTGTGATGTGCCAACCTTTCAGGCTGCCGCATTGCTTTGAGCATTAAGAGCAAATTTTAGAAACCATCCCTTATTCCCTTGCCACTCACATAGTGATGCCCCTGGCAGAAGGCTCGAAGGCTCTCCCGATAGATAGGGATGCCCGCTTCGCGAGGCGGGCCTTTGGTAAAAGAAACACGAAGAAAAAATTAGGATAGGATTTCCGATAATTCATTGACCACGATCAACAAATTAACGTTAATTCGTGTACCACGGTAGATGAATTTATGTAAATTTGCAGACACATAATTCGTAAACCAATGATTACACGCACTTTAACAAATTCACTAATTAATTATCTAAAACCAGGTCATGTATTAGCACTTTTTGGTGCCAGGCGTACCGGCAAAACGGTAATCATGCAAACGATTATCGGGGCTTTGAAGGATAAACAAGTTTTGATGCTAAATGGTGAAGACATGGATGTAGCATCGGTTTTGACGTCACGAAGGCAAGAAACACTTAAAAACCTGGTAGCCGGATTTGATTATCTATTTATTGATGAGGCCCAAAATATTCCGCAAATTGGTGCCAGCCTGAAACTCTTGGTTGATACCCAGCCCGATGTCAGCATTTTCGTTACGGGTTCAGCATCTTTCGCTTTGCGTAATCAAATTGGTGAACCGCTTACAGGTCGATCAACTTTTTTTTACCTCCACCCATTTTCAATTTCAGAAGTTACCAATAGCCTTATACCTGCAATGCAGCAATTACCTGCGATACTAATTTACGGAATGTACCCCCAGGTATATCTTTCCGAAAATCTAACTGAAAAACGGAGGGTGCTTGAGGGCATTAAAAACGGATACCTCCTAAAAGATGTCCTTCAACTCGATAATTTGAAGGACAGTTTGTTCATTATTAATCTTTTGCGATATATTGCTTTGCAAATAGGAAACGATATATCGTACAGCGAACTTGCTTCAAATCTTAATACTACCGTAAAAACCGTTCAACGCTATCTTGATATTCTTGAAAAAGCATTCATAATTTTTCGCTTGCAAGGCTTTAGCCGGAATTTACGGAAGGAGATTGGTAAATCGCCGAGATTTATTTTTTGGGATAATGGGATTAGAAATGCTATTATTTCGAATTTCAACCCGCCCGAAAACAGGGATGATATGGGCAAGCTGTGGGAAAACTTTTGTATTTCAGAAAGAATAAAAAAACAGCAATATGCCGAAACATTCTCAAATTTCTACTTTTGGAGGACTTACGATCAGCAGGAAATAGATTTGATTGAAGAAACCAACCAAAAGCTCTCAGCCTTCGAGTTTAAGTGGGGCAAAAAAATGGCCAGAACTCCTAAAGCCTTTAGGGAAGGCTACCCGGATGCAAGTTTCGCAACTATCAACCGAATGAACTTCTATGATTTTCTTTTTTAAACACGAAGAAAAATTAGGATAGGATTTTCAAATTTGGTAGCAGCGTGAAATATCTCAGTCGATTCGTGGAGTATGACACTTCCTTGTTGGTAAGCTAAATTTTGGGAAATGCTACAAAATTATAACACTGATGCCTGTTTTTATTACTTGGAACAAATATTGTAAGCCAAAATGATTTTATCTTTGCAAAATGAAATTTAATCCATTACCACCTCATATTTTTTTGTGCTTCCATTTTTTTTGTTCTAATATTACGCGACAGGCATTTTAAGCAATACCGATAGAAACACAAATTTTTATCAATTCGTTCTTACAATTTTTTTAAGGCATCCATCGATACTATCATTACACAAGCTATAAAATAAACAAACAGTTACAACCCAGCACAAAATAATATGGCTTTTATTGAACATTATTCAGTTTAAAATATTTATTAAAAACAACTTAAAAATTTTTACAATGAAAAGAAGAACACTCTTTACACTCCTTGGAGTTGCAGGTCTTTTTATCTCGGCCTTTTTCACATCCTGTTACCCGGGTGATGATGTTTCATATTCTGACCTCGACCTGGTAACCACAGCCTATGATGAAGAAATGGAATATCAACAACTTAAAACCTATTATCTTTATGATTCGGTTATTCATATTAAAGACACCCTTGATGATGATTCTAATGTGGATCTCTCCAGAGAATTTGATAGAAATATCCTGAAGCTTGTAAAGCAAAACATGAATGATTATGGCTACGATTCAGTGGTAGATCCACAAAATAACCCTCCTGATGTAACGATTACCGTTTCGGCTATGGCAACAACAAACACCTATGTATATTATTACTACCCTTACTATTATTGGGACTGGGGCTGGGGTTGGTACTACAAAAACACCGATTACTACGGTTGGGGATGGTATTACCCGCCATATTGGGGCGGTGGCTATGTAACAAGCTATACCACTGGCACACTGGTAATGAACATGCACGATGTTAGAAATGCCACTCCCCAAACCGACAGTATTCCAACAATATGGACAGGCGACATTAACGGATTGTTGGGCAGCAGTGCATCAACAACCGAAAGCAGGCTCAACTACAATATCAATAAAGCCTTTGAGCAATCGCCTTATCTAAAAATCAACTAAGCTCCAATATTGTAAACCATTTAAAATTAAGAAAGATGAAAAAGATATTTTTATCAGTTATAGCTGTGCTTTTCGTATTCAATATTTTCGCCCAGGAATCATTCTGGTCGGTAACATACCAAATGTCGGTTCCAACAGGCGACACAAAAAACTTTACCGACAAAATGAGTTTTCGCGGTTTTGGAATTGAAGGACGTTGGTTTGTAGATAACAATATTACCATCGGTGGAGGCGCACTCTGGAATGTTTTTTACGAAAAACGAGATAAAGTTACTACCGAACTTGAAAACATTACGGTAACAGGCACACATTACAATTACATTAATGCTTTTCCTTTTTTTGTAAATGCAGCCTATTATTTCAACGAAGGAAGCTACATCAGACCTTATGCCGCAATGAACGCCGGGGTAATTTATACATTATACCGTAAAGATGTTGGCCTTTACCGGATTGAGGAGGATCCCTGGAAGTTTGGTGTAGCCCCCGAATTAGGGGTGCTTATCGAAACTTATGGTGGAGCAAACTTCACTGTAAACCTCAGGTATAATTACGGCCTGGAAACGGATAACACTGACCCACTCTCCTATTTTGGCATCAATGTAGGGGTAGTTTGGCTCTATTAAAACGGTCGGGAAATTGTTAATAATCGAAACAATGCACTGTTGGGGTAAAAATAACTTCCTCAACAGTGTATTTTTTTTATGGTTTTGTTTACTTTTGCTTTAACTAAAAACTAAAGTAATGCTGATAATTGGGATCGCAGGTGGATCAGGCTCTGGCAAAACCACTGTTGTAAATAAAATAATCAATGGGCTGCCAAAAAATGCGGTGTCGGTCATATCGCAGGATTCATATTACAAAGACAACGATCATCTTGCCGAAGAAGAAAAAAAGAGAATTAATTTTGACCATCCCGCTTCCATCGAATTTGAGTTGCTAAACCGGCACATACAAAATCTGATGTCAGGCGAAACCATTAACCGGCCAATTTATTCCTATGTAACCTGTGCCCGTGCAGCCGAAACAATTCCGGTTAAGCCTACCAAAGTGATAATTATTGAGGGAATCCTTATTTTTACCAATGCAAAACTGCGTGATAAATGTAATATAAAAGTGTTTGTTGACGCTGATACCGATGACCGTTTGATGAGAATTGTTAAACGCGACCTGGTTGAACGTGGCCGTTCGGTGCAAGGTGTGCTTGAGCATTACGAGCATTTTGTTAAACCTATGCACCTTCAATTTATCGAACCCACGAAGCGCTATGCCGATATTATCGTACCGCAAGGCGGGGCAAACCATGTAGCTATTGATATTTTAACATCGAGAATAAAAATGAAATTAAGCGAAAAACCATAAGCAAGCCTTAAAATATTTTGCGATGATCGGGAATGCTTTTTAAGATACAAAGGTTAACATAACACATATAATCCACTATTTCGAATATTTAACCCATGGCTGAAAGGAAAAAAATAGACATACTTGTTGTTGACGATAGGGAAGAAAACCTTTTAGCCATCGAAAGCATCATCGATACTGATGAAATCAATCTCAAAAAAGCGCTTTCGGGTAATGAGGCATTAGGCCTGATGTTCGATTACGATTTTGCACTTGTATTGATGGATGTGCAAATGCCGGGCATGGACGGCTTCGAAACCGCCGAGCTCATGCGTGGGTCGGATAAAACACGGCACATCCCTATTATATTCATTACAGCCATCAACAAAGAAAAAAAACATATTTTCAGGGGCTATGATGCCGGTGCAGTCGATTATATTACCAAGCCTTTTGATCCGGATATCTTACTCAGTAAGATTAATGTGTTTATCGACCTTTACCAGCAACGCAACACCCTGGAGGAGCTTACACGCAAGCTCGAATCCACAATTTCCGAACTCATATCCTCGCGCGAACAACTCAAGCTTAGTGAAGAAAAGTACAAGGATATTTTCCAAAATGCCAACGAGGGAATTTTCATCCTAAAACATCAAAAAATCATCTTCAACAATCCTAAAACTGAAGAAATTCTTGCAGGGGAAAAAAGAACCCTTTCTCAAAAAAGATTTATTGATTATGTTCATCCTGAGTTTCAACAGATGCTGGAAAGCGAACATTTCGACAAACTAAAAATCAAAACCCATGACAAACGGACTGCACTAAAAATATTCTCAGGCTCGGAGGAAATAAAGTGGATTGAAATAAATTCGGTAAACATCAATTGGGAAGGCGAAAATGCAATATTGAACTTTATCAGCGACATATCCGAAAGAAAACAAGCAGAAGAAGAGATTAAAAGAGCTAAAAATCTTGCCGAACAGGCAAGCCGCACGAAGAGTGAATTTTTAGCCAACATGAGCCACGAAATACGCACCCCGCTCAATGGCATTATTGGAATGACCGAACTGGCATTGATGAGCCAGCTTAATGATGAACAAAAAGAACGTATTGAGGCTGTAAAATATTCGGGAGAATCACTGCTCGACATCATTAATGATATACTTGATATCTCAAAAATTGAAGCACGGAAACTGGAGCTGGATTCAGTTAAATTTAGTTTGAGGGGCGTGATAGAAAAAGTGCTACGCCCACTTGCATCAAAAACTGCTGTAAAAAATGTAGAACTCATCCTTGATATCCGGCATAAACTTCATGACACCTATATTGGCGATCCGGTTCGTTTACGACAGATATTATTTAATTTGCTTGGCAATGCTATAAAATTTACAGAAGAAGGTGAAGTGAAGCTTACGGTTACATCCATAAAAAAAGAAGAGGATAAACATGTTCTTGAATTTTCGATAACTGATACTGGTATTGGTATTCCAGACGATAAAATCGGAAACCTTTTTAAATCATTTAGCCAGGCTGATAATTCTACTTCGAGGAAATATGGCGGAACAGGATTAGGATTGGTTATTAGTAAGAGCCTTGTTGAAATGATGGGCGGGAAGGTTAAAGTAAAAAGCGCTGAAGGCCTTGGCAGTACTTTTAGTTTTGATATTATCGTACAAAAATCTTCAGCTTCCAAACAACAAAGCGATACAGAATTGCTGCCACAACTCCTCGAAAAACATTTCCTTATTGTTGACGATAACACCACCAATCGTAAAATACTTTCCGGATTGCTCGATTACCTGAATATTCAGTATCAACTTGCTGAAGATGGCAAAATTGCCTACGAAAAAATTCTTCGCCAGGGTGAGACTAAAAACCCCTTCGACATCATTTTGTTGGATTACCACATGCCGGTAATGGATGGCCTGGAAATGGCTAAATTGTTAAAACGGGAAAATAAAATAAATCCACCTCCCGATATCGTTCTGCTCTCATCCAATGATGTGAACATACAACGAAATAAATTAAGCGAATACGGGATTAACCGATACCTGATAAAACCCATTTTCAGGAATGAACTAATTAAAGTTTTGAATGAATTGCTTAGTTTCGATCTCCGCAAGACAATTCCAATAAAAAATTCTACACAAAAGCAAAAAAATACACTGGAAAAAAGCTACAATATTTTACTGGCCGAAGACAACCTTATCAATCAAAAATTAGCCAACGGATTGCTTCAAAACCTGGGTTGTAAAGTTACCATTGTTGATAATGGGAAAAAAGCTGTGGATATTCTAAATCATAATAAATTTGATATTATTTTCATGGATATTCAGATGCCCGAAATGGATGGTTACGAAGCCACCGTGATCATCCGTGATATGGAAAAAATAAAAGGCATCCACACACCCGTAATTGCCATGACTGCCAATGCTATGAAAGGTGACCGTGAAAAATGCATCAACGCGGGCATGGATGAATATGTTACCAAACCGATTAGCCTGAAAAGCATCACAGAGGCCATTAAAAGCCTTGATATCAATCCAAACTCATAATCAATAAAAAATCGCGATTCATGAAGAAATGGTTTCTCAACCTCAAGATAAAACAACGTCTCAATGCCATGACTGCAATATCCATCATAAGTATTTTGCTTATTGGATATGCATCTTATTATTTTTTTAGAACCACGAGGGTATTAACTCTGGTGCTTACCGAGCAAAGAGTGCATGATGTGAATTACCGTACCGGCCTCCAGCTTTTCTATGAATATCTTCACAACGAAGACCGGCAAATACTCCAAAGATCATATCAACACCTCGATTCCGCTGCACATATTGCCTATATATTCAGCAAATCAAAAGAATACTACAAGCAATTTACCCACGACAAGTATGTGGATGTTTTGTTAGAAACTTACGGCCCAACAATTGATTATGATCGAAATTCGGCAGAACTCATTGCAAGTCGTCTGGAATTGATGATGATGATTGATAATCCACAAATGAATGATGCGCTTGATATTGCCGATGAGGCCTGTCGAAACGGGAAAAAAGTAAAAACCGCCATTCAGAATTATCTGAAAAACCCCGAAGAAATAGCATTATTTGAAGAACTTGAACAGGCAAAATTGGAAATGAGCGTTATGGAAGTTCGTTTTTCGGCAACCATCGACACCCTCAACAAATTCGTTATAAATCTCCTGCTCATAAGCATCTTGCTTATTGTGGCCATACTGAGTGTTGTCACTTTCATATCATCACGCTTAATTTCCGGCACCATTTCGCGGCCTGTGCTTAAGGTTGTTGAAAACCTGAAACGGCTTGCCTCCGGAAATTTATCAAGCGATATAAAAGTTGAATCGAAGGATGAAATCGGGATGCTCAATGCCTCATTTATCGACTTGCAAAATAGCCTACGGCAAAAATCGGAAGTTTCGTCAGCGATTGCCAATGGGGATTTTTCGCAGAAAACAGAACCAAGAAGCCAGGATGATGAGTTAGCACATTCCATTAACCAGATTGTTGAAAATTTTAGCGAAGTAGTGGAGCAGGCAAACCGGATAGCCCGGGGAGAACTCAACACCAACATTACCATGCGATCGGACCATGACGAACTTGGCCAGGCTCTGATTAAAATGACTACCGATTTAAAAAGCTCGAACGAGGATAAAAGACGGCAACTATGGCAAAAAAACAGCCAGTCGGACATTAACGATGTGATGCGTGGTGAACAGGAAGTACACGATCTGGGTCAAAAAATTATTAGTCAGTTGTGCAAATTGATCAATGCGAAAGTTGGGGCTATTTATATTAAAGATGGAGACTTTTACAAACTCGTGGGCAGTTTTGCATATAAGCGCCGCAAAAACATCGAAAACGGCTACAAAGCCGGCCAGGGATTGGTTGGTCAGGCTGTACTCGAAAAAGAATCAATTATCATCACCAATGTTCCGAATGACTATACTGCCATCGCTTCAGGCCTGGGTGAATCAGCTCCAAAAAATATTCTGGTAACTCCTTGCATTTTTAACGATGATGTAATTGCCGTGATTGAAGTGGGGAGCTTTGATGAATTTTCAGAAGAACAATTGCAATTTATTAACCTGATCAGCGAAAATATTGCCATCGGGCTCAATGCTTCAAAGGGCAGAACGGAGTTAAAAAAGCTCCTTTCCAAAACCCAACAGCAAGCCGAGGAATTGCAGGTACAGCAGGAAGAACTTCGCCAGGCCAACGAAGAGCTGGAAGAGCAAACCAAGGCCCTCAAAGAATCGGAACAACAATTGCAAACCCAACAGGAGGAACTCCGCGTAACCAACGAAGAACTGGAAGAACGTACTAAAGCCATCGAAAAACAACGCGATGATATTCGTAAGAAAAACGATGAGCTGAAAATAGCACAAATCGAAATCGAGAAAAAAGCAGCCGACCTCGAAATGGCAAGCCGCTACAAGTCAGAGTTCCTCGCCAACATGTCGCACGAGCTGCGCACCCCGCTCAACAGTATCCTGGTGCTATCACAAATTTTATCTAACAATAAAGTCGGAACCCTCACCGACAAACAAATTCAATCGGCCAAAACCATTCATTCTTCAGGCTCCAGCTTGTTATCATTGATCAACGAAATTTTGGACCTTTCCAAAATTGAATCCGGAAAACTTGAAATCAACGAGGAGCGCGTTCAGCTTAAATCATTTATTTTAGATGTAAATGAAATTTTTAATCCGCTTGCTGCCGAAAAAAGTCTTGAACTCAATATCGATATCTCATCTGAAGCACCTGTTTACATTCATACCGACAGCCTCCGCTTGCAGCAGATTTTGCGCAACCTGTTGTCGAATGCCATTAAGTTTACCCACGAGGGAAGTGTAAGCCTTATGATCAGGCATCCGCACAGCCTTAGCGAAGACCTTATCGATAAAGGACTTTCAAAAGAAAGTACCGTGGTTTTTGAGGTAAAAGATACTGGTATAGGGATTCCAGAAGAGCAGCAAAAAACCATCTTTGAAGCCTTTACCCAGGCCGATGGAACCACTTCGCGAAAATATGGCGGTACCGGCCTCGGGCTAACCATTTCACGAAATCTTGCCCATATCTTAGGTGGTGAAATTGAGATGCTAAGTACCGAAAACAGCGGAACAACATTTTCACTTTATTTACCGGTAAAACGAGGAAGTAAAATCCCGGAAGGAGACAAATCCCAGAAATCATCTGCAATTAAACCTTTAGCTAATAAAACAGAAAATATTGCATCAACCCGCAAATCGGAAAATTTAAAACCACAACGAAATGTTGAAAATGCCGGGGTTAAAATAGAGACTGAAGCAGTAAAAGATGACCGTAAGATCATCAATAAGGGCGATAAGTTTATTCTTATCATTGAGGATGATGCTGACTTTTCACAAATCCTTTATGATCTTGCCCACGAAAAAGGATTCAAGTGCCTTATCGCACCCAATGGTGAAACAGGGCTGCACTATGCTGATTATTATAAACCCGATGCCATCATTCTGGATATAGGCCTTCCCGGAATTGACGGATGGCAGGTTATGGACAGGCTGAAAGAAAATCCGGAAACACGCCACCTGCCGGTTCATTTTATGTCGGGACGCGATAAAAGAACCGAAGCCATGAAAAAAGGAGCCATTGGATTCCTCACCAAACCAATTAGTGTTGAAGAAATTGATGGCGCTTTTACAAAAATTGAAAACTACATCTCAAAGCCGGTAAAAAAACTGCTTGTTATCGAAGATGATGACAACATGCGTATGGCAATTGTAGAATTAATCGACGACAGCGACATCGGCATTACTTCTGTTTCGAGTGGCAATCAGGCCCTGGATCAAATGAAAAAAGATGACTTCGACTGTATTATACTGGACTTGGGGCTTAAAGATATGTCGGGATATGAGCTGCTTAAAAAAATTGGGAAAAAAGGCAACAATCAAAGTATCCCTGTCATTATTTATACCGGCCAGGAATTGTCGCGCGAGGATGAAGAAAAACTCAGCAAATACTCTGACAGTATTATCATCAAAGGTATAAAATCGCCTGAGCGCCTGCTTTCCGAAACCACACTTTTCCTGCACAGGGTTGAGTCAAACCTTCCGGAGGAAAAACAAAAGATGCTCAAAGTGGTTCATCACCATGAAGATATTATGAAGGAGAAAAAGATATTGATTGTTGATGATGATATGCGAAACGTTTTTGCCCTTTCAAGCCTCCTCGAAGAACGCAGTATGAAAATTGTTGTGGGTCGCAACGGCAAAGAAGGCATCGAAAAACTGGAACAAAATGCTGATATTAGCCTGGTGTTGATGGACATCATGATGCCCGAGATGGATGGATACGAAGCCATGCGTATCATTAGGAAAAATCCAAAATATAAGAAACTCCCAATGATTGCACTTACCGCGAAAGCCATGCAGGGCGACAGGGATAAATGCATTGAGGCCGGTGCAAACGATTATCTGACTAAACCGGTAGATACAGAAAAGCTTATTTCACTTTTACGAGTTTGGTTATATCAATGAAAAATAAACAGGAAATACTACTTGAAAACGAAAATATAGAGATAGAACTCTTTTTGCAGGCCATCAATATGAAGTTCGGTTATGATTTTCGCAATTATGGCAAGGCTCATATTAAGCGCCGGGTAAGGCACAGGCTGTCGGTTTCCGATTTCAAAAATATTAGCGAATTAATCAATAAAATACTTTACGATCCTGTTTTTTACCAGGAGATATTGCAGGATTTGTCTATTACTGTAACCGAAATGTTTCGCGATCCTGATTTTTACCTCGCGGTACGAAAGGAAGTTGTTGCCTTACTCAAAACTTATCCTTTTATTAAAATCTGGCATGCCGGCTGTGCTACCGGCGAAGAAGTGTATTCGATGGCCATCCTGCTAAAGGAAGAAGGTTTGCTGAAAAGATCCCAGGTTTATGCCACCGATTTTAACCAAATTGCATTGCAAAAAGCGCGTAGCGGAATTTATCCCATTGGCCGGATTAAAGAATACACCCAGAATTATCAAAAATCAGGAGGCAAGGCTTCCTTCTCCGATTATTATAATGCACACTACGAATCGGTTATCCTGAATGAATCTTTAAAAGATAATATTGTTTTTGCTGATCATAACCTGGTTACTGATGGGGTTTTTGGTGAAATGAATTTGATAATCTGTCGTAATGTGATGATCTACTTTGACAAGGACTTGCAAAACAGGGTCATCAAACTTTTTTATGACAGCCTTGTGCCGGGTGGATTTTTATGCCTGGGCAGCAAAGAAAGTCTCCGCTTCACCGAAATTGCTAATAAATTTGATGTAACAACCGAGAAACAGAAAATTTACCGAAAGAAGTTTGAGGCTTCATAAATCCTCAAAATTCAGATAAAGGAGAATTGATCAAACGCGTTTTTTTTTATTTAACTTTTAACTTTAGTTCACTTTATGAACTTTAGCGCACTCAAGGCACTTTATTTCACTAACAGATGAAATACTCAGCAGTAGTCATAGGTGTTTCGGCAGGAGGGATGAACGCCCTGGGGAAAATATTGCCCACACTTCCGGAAAAATTCCCTTTGCCTGTGATTATTGTTCAGCATATTAGCCCACAATCGGATAATTACATGATTCACCACTTCGACCGTCATTCCGGAATAACAGTAAAAGAAGCTGATGAAAAAGAGCAAATCAAACCTGGTGTAGCATATTTTGCCCCGCCAAATTACCACTTGCTCATCGAAGAAGATCGCACTTTTTCTTTATCAACCGAAGAAAGGGTAAACTATTCGAGGCCATCGGTGGATGTGCTTTTCGAAAGCGCCATCGATGCCTATTGCTCCAGCCTTATCGGGATAATTTTAACGGGCGCCAATAGCGATGGCAGCAAGGGACTAAAAAAAATTAAAGATTGCGGCGGCCTGGCCATTGTGCAAGACCCTTCTACCGCCGAAGTTTCGGCAATGCCCGAAGCTGCGCTAAAGCTAAGCAATGCTGATTACATCTTAAAGTTAGAAGAGATCGGCCCACTTTTAGTGAAGCTGTCACAAGCTCAATAATTTCCGTAATCGTTATTCTTAAATCAAAAAATCATCAACTTTATTAACAAGCATTAACTAATGCTTTAAGTTCCTCAATGCCTCTTGCATGGCCAACATGTTCGACCTTTGCCTGGCATCGGTTCCATATCCCCAATACAATGCAACAAAAGTCTTGAGATAAAAAAATAAAGTTTTATTTTTCCCAATTCATGCTTCTTTTCAATGAAAACAATATTTGAGGCCTGATAATCTTATCCTAAACGAAATTAACCTTAGTAGAAAACGTATTCCATCATAAAAAACCAACCTTATTACCTTATTCGAAAGACGCAGGTTTCCGTGAATAATAAGGAAATAAGGTTTGGGGTATCCCGGGGACATAATTACTCTACTAAGGTTTGGGATAAAAAAATAAGGTTTTTCTTTCCACAACATGACTAATTCCAGCATGGATCAAAAAAACCTTATCCGTGCATCTCCCGAAAAATCGGGACAGGCTGTGGCTTTTTATACCAGCCTCACCGTTTATTTTTGTATATCAAGCCCTGATATTTGTTTACTTTTTAAATTCCCTGCAAAATACAGGGGCAATGATATCAGCTTGTATTCAAGGGTTTTCATTACTCCTTTTACATTAATGGTAGCTGAGAGTTTATTTCCTAACGAAGGTAAATCAAGATTAAAGCGAATCCCTGTATGCTCATTTTTTTCGGCCAAATAAACCTGTAAAGATTTCAGTGTACCTGTTTTCCCTGCTTTCACCTCAAGAGGATAAATTTTATTGCCCAACTGTAAAAGGTAATCTATTTCAGCGTTGGCATTTTTTGCTTCACGCGACCAATAATAAAGTTTGGCATCTTCAAAATATTCAAAAGACGCAAGCAGTTCCTGCCCGATAAATTGTTCGGCAAGCGCCCCTTCAAAATCGCTAACTAAGTTACTGACATCCGAAAGCTTTATCCTTGATAAATTGCACATCAGGCCTATATCAAGAAAAACCGGTTTAAAGATGTCCTTGTCCACATATTGGGTGATAGGAACTTTGGAGGATTTGGTGCGACGCACCAAATGTATAATCCGGCTCAACTCCAGTTTTAGCATTGCTTCCTTCAAATTGGAAGAATGGACATTTTTATTGATATTGACATATTTAACCTTTTTGCCAACATTGTTTGCCGAATATTCAAGGCATTCATTCAGGTAATCCTGCTGTTTGCGTGTACCATACTTTGCAAAATCATACTTGAACGAGGTCAATATTTCTGAATGTACCTTTTCCACTTCCATCAGGTTTTTTGTTTTAAGGTAAACATCCACCGCTTCAGGCATACCCCCAATAAAAAAATACAGTCTTAAATATTCAGACAGCTTTTGATGCACGGCCTGGCTGAAAGGTTTTTCCAGGCTGTAATCATTTATATAGGCAATGAGTCCTTCCTGTTTATTGGCCAATAAAAACTCTTCAAAACAAAGCGGGTACATATAAGCAAATTCAACCCTGCCAACAGGCATCGAATAGGGCAATTCGTTTAGTGTATGATCTAAAAGCGAGCCGGCCGTAATAACATGCAATCCCGGTATCTCTTCGTAAAAGTAGCGCAATGCAGCTATGGCTTCGGGCAATAGTTGTATTTCATCAATAAAAAGCAAGGTTTCACCTTCAACAACCGGAACATTAAACAAAGCCGATATTTCGGTAACAATGAGTTGGGGATTTTTACTGCCGAAAATTGATTTTAAACTACTGTCCTGCTCGGGATTGATTTTTAAATAATACTTAAAGTTTTCCCTCCCAAATTTATCCACAAGATAGGTCTTGCCAACCTGTCGGGCACCTCTTATTATCATAGGTTTTCGCCTGGGGCTAATTTTCCATTCCTGAAAGTATGATTCAATAAAACGCTTCATGTTTTTTTTGCAAAGATACATTTAATTATAAAACACCATTGGATTTTGGATGCCTATTTACAAAAACACCATTGGATTTTGGTTTGTTTACTGCAGTAACACCATTGGATTTTGGATGTTTTTGAAGAAATAATTGTGTTTAGTTATTTTCAATCATTTAATAAAAGATTCTTTGTTTTTCTCCCACCGATCCCTGTTTACTTCCCCTGCAAGTCTATCCACATCAACCTACAATGCCAGGCTTTTCAGGGGCTTGTGGGTATCTTTCCGTGTGAGGACATTAAAGTCTTTAACGACTTTATGACCTTCATGCAAAAAACCATAGCAGGCTTAGCCAAAAAAGTGCTGATTTATTTTTGCGAAAAATTGATGGAAATAACCGGCACAACAAGTTGTCGGATCAGCCAACGATAACTTGACCTGTATCAGAAATGCCTACATCCTGAAACCATTTATTAAACGGATTCAGGAAAGTTTGTTAACCGGAAGGATTTTTTATGCTAACTAACGAAAGGATTTACAATTCTGAGTTTGCCTTCGATGAGTTGATCGTGGTGTAAATCTTCGGTGTAAAGTATTTTGCAATCAGCCTCCAGTGCCGAGGCCATGATGAGGGAGTCGTAATAGCTAAAACCATATTTTTGGTTTACATAAAGTGCCTGTGACACTTGTTTTATTTGAATTTCAGATATGAAAAAATTATTTATGCATGCTTCAATAATTGCTTTACTTCGATCTCGATCATTTCCTTTTTTTATCAATACATTAAAAAGCTCACCTAATACCTGGGTGCTAAGAACTGCATACGAAAAACTTTGATCGATCAATTTTCTGGAAATAATTTTTCTGGGCTCATCAATTGCCTGAAAGTAATAAACCAAAATGTTGGTGTCAATAAAAGCCCTATCTTTCATTTGCTTCCTCACGGTTAAATTTGAAATCGTTAGGCAAACTTATCAAATGCTGGTCGGCAAATTGCTCGAATTTTTTTGCTCTTTCTTTAGCAGAATCCCTTTTTACTTTTTTTTGATGCTGATATTTAAAAAGCAGAAACTCATAAAAGGTTTCCAGTTCCTTTCTGGCTTCAAGGGTAAGCAGGTCGATATTGATAAATGCTGAATGTTCCATACTAAATTGTTTTACACAAAATTACTTTTCCAGTTTTAATCTCATATTAATCATTTCCTCGGTGGTTTTAACTCTATCATATCCCTTTGCTTTCAACCCTTTAATAAGAACTTTATCTCCAGTCCATAAATGTGAATGTTTGTACTCATTTAGCGCAACAAAGGCAATGTCGTTTAAATCAACATCTTTAACCAAATTATATGCTTTTAGTTTTTCTATTTTAGGAATCAGTGCCTCATCAAACAGAGAAAGGTTTTTATAGATAATGTTTTGCGTTTCTAATAGTTCAGCATCATTTAACTTTGAAATCTTCTTTAGCTTTTCAACGTGCTTGTCAATCTCAGTCAACAAAAAATTACAACTCCAAAATTGAAATATTTTATCTGATGTGAGTATCAAATCACCAATAACACTATTGGTATTAAGAATAGCACTAAAAATGATATTCGTATCAACGACAATTATCATTTCAGGAAAGATTCTTTGTTTTTCTCCCACCAATCCCTGTTTACTTCCCCTGCAAGTTTATCCACATCAAGCTGCAATGCCTGAGATTTTGAAGTAATTTCCTGATACCTGATATAATCAATAATCCTTTGAGCTCCGGCTAAGTCAATAGAACCGGGAATTCGAATCAGTATTTCTTTATCTGTCCTTTCAATTATCATTGTGATAAGTTTAATACAAAAATACTTTTTTTTCGATAAATTTGATATTACATTTCGGATTTTTCATTCCCCATTAAACCCTTCCCCACCAATTCTGTTAATTGCTTTACTTTTGCACTTTTATCAAAATAATTTGAATACCATGAATTCAGAATCTAAACATCCGATATACGAAATCCTTAAATCCCGTATTCTGCTTATGGATGATACCAAACCATGGTTTTGAAATTGGAGTGTTTTAGAGATGCGGTATTATTTATTATTACCTTTGCAACATGGATATTATTCAACGAAATTTAAAACAAATACGGGAAATATGTCAACAGCACAAGGTTGACCGAATGTTTGTTTTTGGTTCAGTCCTAAGATCCGATTTTACGGAAAACAGCGATATCGATATTATGGTAAAATTTGATGCCTTTGATTTGTATTACTATTTTGAGAATTTGCTTAGCCTAAAAGAAAGTCTGGAAAACGTTTTTAAACGAAAAGTTGATATTCTGGAAGAGCAAGCATTGAAAAACCCTTATTTAAAGAAATCCATTGATAATAATAAATTATTGATTTATGGAAGCGAAACACCAGAAATGGCTTTATGATGTGAAGGTTTCTATTATGGAAATCGAGGGCTTTCTTGAAGAGCATGGAAAAACCTTTGAAACCTATAGAAGCAATCTGTTGTTGAAAAAAGCCATCGAGCGAAACCTGGAAATAATTGGAGAAGCCGTTAACCGCATTACGCGGGAATACCCGGAGATCAAAATTGAAAATGCCAGGAGTATCATTGGTTTGCGAAACTTTATTATACACTCGTACGACAATATTACTGATGAAACCATTTGGGCTATAATTATCAATCACCTCCCAAAATTAAAAACTGAAGTACTCGCACTTTTGGATTCAGCCCACTAATTCCACGCCTGAAAATTTTCAACAAAACCCCCATCCGTGTCTATTCCGGGTTTGTAAACAAAGCCCGTGAAAATCCATTAAACTTTTTTTGCTTATATTTTTAGCAGGGTCTATTTTTGCTTTTTTTGATAAACTTGATATTACATCTCTAATATTCCAATCCCCATTTAAACCCTTCGCCACCAAATCTGTTAATTGATTTACTTTTGCACTTTAATAAAAATAATTTGAATACTATGACTTCTGAATTTAAACACCCGATATACGAAATCCTCAAATCCCGCATCATGCTTTTGGATGGCGCTATGGGAACCATGATCCAGCGCTACAAACTTAGCGAAGAAGATTTTCGTGGGGAACAGTTTAAAGACCATCCCACCGATTTGCAAGGCTGCAACGATTTGCTTTCCATAACCCAGCCCCATATTATCCGGGAAATTCATGAAGCCTATTTTGAAGCCGGGGCGGATATTGTCGAAACCAACACCTTCAACGGTACCAGCATCTCCATGGCCGATTACCAAATGGAGCCCATGACTTATGCCATCAATAAAGCTTCCGCTGAAATTGCCAAAAAGGCTGCCGAAAAATATGCGAAGCTAACACCCAATAAGCCACGATTTGTGGCCGGAGCCTTGGGCCCAACCAACAAAACAGCATCTATGTCGCCGGATGTGAACGACCCCGGTTTTCGAGCCATCACTTTTGATGAGCTTGCCGAATCGTACCAGGAACAAGCCGAAGGGCTGATGGATGGCGGCGCTGACCTACTGCTTATCGAAACTATTTTCGACACCCTCAACGCCAAGGCCGCAATGTTTGCAGTCGAAAATGCCTTTGAGAAAAAAGGGAAACGGCTTCCGCTAATGATTTCAGGAACCATCACCGATGCCAGCGGAAGAACGCTTTCAGGACAAACCACCGAAGCCTTTTTAACTTCGGTTGCTCATGGAAATTTGCTAAGCGTGGGACTGAACTGCGCCCTGGGTGCTAAAGAAATGCGCCCTTACCTCGCCGAGCTCTCCGCGAAAGCGCCCATGTTTGTAAGCGTGTATCCTAATGCCGGTTTGCCCAACCAGTTTGGCGAATACGATGAATCGCCACGAGCAATGGCAGCACAGCTCAAAGATTTTGTGGATAGCGGCTTTGCCAATATTATTGGTGGTTGCTGCGGCACCACACCCGAACACATTCGTGAATTTGAAAAAGTTGCAAAAGCAGGTAAACCAAGACAAATCCCCCTGATTGAACAACAAATGCGGCTGAGCGGGCTTGAACCATTGGCGATTTTCCCAGGCAGCAACTTTATTAATGTGGGCGAACGCACAAACGTAAGCGGTTCACGCAAGTTTGCACGATTGATACGCGAGGAAAAATACGAAGATGCCCTCGCCATTGCCCGCGACCAGGTGGAAGGCGGGGCACAAATAATCGATGTGAATGTGGATGAAGCCATGCTGGATTCTGAAAAGGAAATGGTGACTTTTCTGCACATGATGATGTCGGAGCCCGATATTGCCAAACTGCCCATCATGATCGACTCCTCAAAGTGGAGCGTGATAGAGGGCGGGCTGAAATGCCTGCAGGGGAAAGCCATCGTAAATTCCATCAGCATGAAAGAGGGCGCGGACGAATTCATGCGGCAGGCACGACTGGTAAAAAAATATGGAGCTGCCGTAATTGTGATGGCCTTTGATGAAGATGGACAGGCCGCATCGTTAGAACGAAAAATTGAGATTTGCCAAAAGGCATATAATATTTTAACACGGGAAGTTGGGTTTCCTGCCGAAGACATTATTTTCGATCCCAATATTCTTACCGTGGCTACCGGAATAGAAGAACACAACAATTACGCGGTGGATTATCTTAATGCCACAAAGTGGATAAAGCAAAACCTACCCCATGCCAAAGTGAGCGGCGGGGTGAGCAACCTCTCGTTTTCATTTCGCGGCAACGATATGGTGCGCGAAGCCATGCACTCGGCCTTCCTGTTTCATGCCATCAAAGCAGGCATGGACATGGGCATTGTAAACCCCGGCATGTTGCAGATTTATGATGAAATTTCCAAAGATTTGCTTCAACTGGTTGAAGATGTAATTCTGAATCGCCGCAAGGATGCCACCGATCGTTTGATTGCTTACGCTGATAAGGTGAAAGACAGCGGGAAGAAAGAAGAAAAACACGATGCCTGGCGCGATACTTCCGTGCAGGAACGCCTGAAACATGCGCTGGTAAAAGGCATTGTTAAGTTTATTGAAGAAGATACCGAAGAAGCCCGATTGCAATACCCGCAGGCACTCAAGGTGATCGAACAACCCCTGATGGCCGGCATGGACGTGGTAGGCAACCTGTTTGGCTCGGGCAAAATGTTTTTGCCCCAGGTGGTGAAAAGCGCCCGCGTAATGAAAAAAGCTGTAGCTGTACTCTTGCCCTACATCGAAGCCGAAAAAGCCGAAAGCGGCGCAAGCCACTCGGCCGGAAAAGTGCTGCTGGCCACCGTGAAAGGAGATGTACACGACATCGGCAAAAACATCGTGGGCGTGGTGCTGGCCTGCAATAATTTTGAAGTAATTGATTTGGGTGTGATGGTGCGTGCCGAAAAAATCCTGCAAACTGCCATCGATGAAAAGGTGGATATTTTGGGACTCAGCGGCCTTATTACGCCTTCGCTCGAAGAAATGGTGCACGTGGCGCAGGAAATGACCCGCCGCAAAATGAACATCCCCCTGCTTATTGGCGGTGCCACCACTTCCGAAATTCATACTGCCGTAAAAATTGCCCCTAACTATACCCACCCGGTGGTGCATGTACGCGATGCCTCGAAAAGCGTGGGCGTTACAGCCGCTTTGCTATCCAAAGATCAAAAAGAAAAATTTGCAGCCGAAGTCAGTGGGAAATATGCGGCTATGCGCGAAAAGTATGAAAACAGTAAAATGGAAGGCAAATATGTTTCGCTTGATGAAGCACGTAAGAATAAAATTGAAATTGATTGGGAAAACAGCCCGGTGTATAAACCAACATTTTTGGGGAATAAGTATTTTGAAAATTACGATCTTTCCGAAATCCGTGAATACATCGACTGGACTTTCTTTTTCCACTCCTGGCGCATCAATGGAAAATACCCCGCGATTTTTGACGATCCTGTAAAAGGTGAAGAAGCAAAAAAAGTATTTGATGATGCCAATATTTTGTTGGATAAAATTATTAACGAAAAGCGTTTGCAGGCCAATGGTGTTATCGGGTTTTATCCGGCTACAGCCGATGGTGATACTGTGGAACTTTTTGCAGATGAAGATCGCGACAAGCTTATTACAAATTTTTGCTTTTTAAGAAATCAGCAGGAAAAACCTGCGGATACACCAAACCTTTCACTGGCCGATTTTGTCGCTCCCAAAGCCTCGGGCAAACAAGATTACATGGGCGGATTTGCAGTAACTGCCGGTATCGGTCTTGAAAAGTGGGTTGAGCAATATGAAGCCGACAATGACGATTACAACGCCATTATGATGAAGATTATGGCCGATCGCCTGGCCGAAGCCTTTGCCGAACTGCTGCATGTGAGAGCCCGCAAAGAATTCTGGGCTTATGCTCCCGATGAAAACTTATCGGTTGAAGAAACCCTCCGCGAAAATTACCAGGGCATCCGTCCGGCACCGGGCTACCCCGCCTGCCCCGAGCATTCCGAAAAACGCGTTTTGTTCGATTTGCTCCAGGCCGAAGAAAAATCCGGCATCATCCTCACCGAAAACTACGCCATGTATCCGGCGGCATCAGTCAGTGGCTACTATTTTGCCCATCCGCAATCGCAATATTTTAATTTGGGAAAAATCCTGAAAGACCAGGTGAAAGACTACGCCACACGTAAAAACCTTTTGGTGGAAGAAGTTGAGAGGCTACTGAATGTGAATTTGGGGTATCGGTAGGGGAAATTGTTAATTGTGTACTTTATTGTATATTTGAGGAAATTTATTATTATTAGACAATGGAAAAAATTTTGAATTTACATATCGAAAAACTTCCTGAAGGATATTATTTGGCAACTTCAGATACTATTCAGGGACTGATTGCCCAGGGAAGAACCATTTCCGAAACCATAGAGATTGCTAAGGATGTGGCAAAAAAATTGATCGAAGCGCAGGAAGATAAAATCCCTTTGCTGACAGCTACATCAAATAATTTTGAATATCCATTGGTTATTGGTTTATAGCATGGGCAATTTGAGTGGATTCAATTATCGGGTTATTGTAAAGATTCTTAAAAAATTTGGGTTCGTCTTTTTTCGACAAGTTGCCGGTAGCCATGAAATCTGGCACAATCCTCAAAGTAAAAAATTCACAACAATACCAAATCATCCGGGTGATATGCCGGAAGGAACTTTAAGAGCAATTTTAAAACAAGCAGATATTAAAACCGATAATTTTATTAAAATGAAGTAGTAAAAATGCGGAACTAAAGCAGGTCAAGGACAAACTTGATCTTTTTGAAAGGAAATACAATCAAAGCTTTTCGGTTTTTGAAATGGATTCAGGGTTTGACTTCAAGTCAAGCCCTGAATTTCATATCCGGGAAATTGAAAAGGGACGTTTTAAAGTTGCTTGAGAAAAGTAAAGTTGTTGAATGTGAATTCGGCTAAACGATGGTTGTACAATAAATTTCCATTACCTTACCTGCAACTCCACCTCCACGGTATCGGCACTAAAATCCTGAGCATTGGGCCAGACGATGCCCCCAAACAAGATGCGGGCTTGTTTGAAATAGCCATCGTTTTTTAGTTCTGTAAAAATCCCTTTGTCGAGGTAGGGTGAAACATCAAAATAACCTTCTTTGCCATTCGACATTCTTACGAAAATCATTTTATTTTCTTTGGGTTCTATCGAAATTACCTTAATCATATCCATATTATTTAAGGGGTCCTATTTTAAACAAGTGCTCCCCATTTATAGCAAGTTTCCAGTTTGCCAGGAGTTCATCATGATATAAATAATGATTCCATAAAACATTGAAATTGCAGGCAAAAGCGTATTACTTTATAAATTCTCTAATCATTTAAAGCAAAAATAATAAACTTTTAGCAGAACAATTGACATGGAAAAAGCACAAAATATTGTTGACTGTGAATTTGACTTACAGCTAAAGCAAAACTAAATTTCTATTTTAAATTTATCACGCTATATCTTCGATCATCTTGTACATTATAACAAATAACTCCGTAATCATGTTTGGATTTATGACATTAATGAAGCAAATCACCCTGTATATTATGACAAAATAGTGCTAAATCATGTTTGGATTTATGACATATTAGTTACATTTGTCCCATTACTACAAATCCATAATACAAATGATAAACAGGACAATTATAAAAAACCTGAGGGAATGGGCAAAAGAAAAAGACAGAAAGCCTTTGATATTAAGAGGCGCGAGGCAAGTTGGCAAAACTACGGTAGTCAGAGAATTTGCCAAAGACTTTGATCAATACATCGAATTGGATTTTGTAATTCCATTCGGGGATATGCTAATACCTGTCGAAGTGAAATCAGGCGCAAGCGGCAGTCTCAGGTCATTGCATCAATTTATGGATAGGGCTCCTCACGATATAGCTGTCAGGATATATTCAGGAAAATTCAGTATCGAAACAGCACGCACGGTGAAGGGTAAAAAGTTCCAGCTTATCAACCTGCCATTTTACTATATCGGGCAAATGGACAAAATCTTACTTAATATTTTAGGATAAGTTTCATGATGCTAACCTCATAGACAAGTGGAGCATTTTATGATAATCCCACTGGCCATCGTATTTTTCAACTTGCAGACTGATAGATAGCAGGTTTGTATTTTGGCTCGGGGATAGTAAAACCATTTCCAACAGCACTTTCAATCCAGGCTGTTTTGGCCTTTATCACCTCAACGAGGGCTTCTTCGGGGGTTTCGCCAAAGGCCGAACAATATTCCAAATCAGGGATATCGGCAATATAACCACCATCATTTTCGCTGTAAAAAATATTTATGTGATAGTCTTTCATGTTTCAGTTTTTAAATTCTAAATTATAATACTCAATAATTTTTAACAGTTAGTTTACTTGATATGGTTTTACCTCATCTTTAACTCTTTGTAAAAATCGTTCACTATTCATGATCTTGTCGCTGACTCAAAACAAAGGTAATTTTTTTGTAATTATCATAACTGCTTGCACAATCATATTGAACATTTTAATGGTGGATGCCAGAATTAATTATGATTTTCTGCTTGCAGATAATACTTCCACAACAAGTTCCTGCTACAAATCCTGCAACATCGCCTCTACTGTACCGGCACTAAAAACCTGTGCATTAGCCCAGGTTATCCCTCTAAAAGAGTTGCGGGCTTATTTAAAATAACATTCGTTTTAATTGTTTATTTTTGTAAAAAAACAGCGATATGTTAGTTATTGAAAAAAGCGAAGTGGCTAATTGGCTGCTACTTTCGTACAAGTCGGAACAAAAGCAGGTTAAGGATAAACTTAATCTTTTTGAAAGGAAATACAATCAAACCTTTTCAGTTTTTGAAATGAATATTAAGAATGCTAAGCAGGAAAATTTCGAGAGATGGGATGATTATATCGAATGGAAGGCCTACCAAAAATCCTTAAGTAAATTAAACCAAAATATTCAGTAGTTTTGTTGGAATTCAATTTTAAGTATTATGAAAAAATCTAATTTAAATTTCATGGTTTTGTTGATGTTGATTGTTGCAACGGCCTGCAATTCCACAAATGAAAAGAAATCAACAAAGAATAGTTCTGAAGATGAATACCCTGAAATAAACAAAGAGGTGTTTAGTAATTTGATGTTGGTGAAAGGGGAAGTGGTTTATGTTCCTGTGTATTCTGATATTTATGGTACAGAGCTAACAAAAAAGATAAAGCTTTCGGCAACTTTAAGTATCCGGAATACAGATATGCAAAATGAGATTATTGTGAGCGTGGTTGATTACTACGACACACGGGGAAAGTTAATAAGGAATTATCTTGAGAGCCCGATTAAGCTTAAACCATTGCAAACAGCCAACTACCTGGTAACTTATAAGGAAGCCGAAGGAGGCATTGGCGCCAATTTTATTGTCGAGTGGGTCTCGGAGGTAGAAGTATCCGAGCCGATTGTTGAAGCCGTAATGATTGGGACATCCTCGGCACTCGGAATTTCGTTTGTTTGCCAGGGCAAGGTTTCAAAATATATCAATTAATAAGGTACTACTGCGATTTAAGTGGAAAGTAAGATATTAATGATTTAATAGTTGTTGTTGACAAATAACAGTGATAGCCATTATTTACATCCACAAAAATGGTAGTAGAACCATTTATAATTTTGTTGGCAACCAAATTTCTTTTTTTAGCATAAGCCTGTAAGCAACTACAAAACTTATATATCCATAATTAATCCTGATAACATTTTCAATTCCCTTTGTTCTGTTTAGCTGGTAATAGCCTGAAGTTGTGATGCCTGCAAACCAATTATTATAATTGTAACCGGCAGCAAAACGAAACGAAACATTTGGATTAACACTAAAACTATATTTTTGTTTACCCTCCGTTTCCTTGTAAATACTAAAAACATAACTTAATCCCGCATCCATCGACAGTGAAAGAAAGAATCGTTGTTTTGCTACCAGCGTGTGCGCGTATCCAAATCGCGCATTTGTTGACAGGCCTTTTACCGAGTTCACCATATTATCTGCAAAGGCATCTTCGTAAATAAGGTTTTGGGGTACAAAAGAAGAATCGGCGGATAAACGATGAAAATTTACTATTGCACTTAATATGATCGATCCGGCGCTTTTTTTCTGAACCTCAGTTTGTGAAAAAGATGAAATGTATGAGAATTTTTCAGGGTTAAAAATATGTGTGTAATTTATCCCGGAAGAAACCACTTCAATATCAGGCCTTAGATAAAATGTTTCCCGGTCGTTCCAGTCTTTTATCATGGCCGATGTGTTTGAGAGGTAAAACCCTTTGTACTTTTGATAAAACAGATCGAACACACCTTTTCGCAGGTAAAAGTTTGTTTGTAAATCCAGGTAATCTGTTTCTCCATAGCGATCTGCTTCATCCGGATTGATGATCTTAAAAGCAATGCCAAAACCTATCCACTTGTAATTGAAACCAAAGCCTAACGAATTATTACCGTTGGGCATATAGTTAAGGCTGTAATCCCCATTTTTATCTTCAATACCAAGGTTGAGGTATTTGCTTTTTACAAACGATTTAAAGGTAAGGGCATCAGGGTAGGTTTTTATGTATGTGGAATCGATTTCCGATTTGATTACATTTAAAGGATTTTGAGCCAAACCATTGATTGTATTCAAAATGAAAAGCAGTATTAAAATTATCTTTACCAAAAGGATATTCCTAAACATATTAAATGAGAAACGTAAGGGCAGGGTGGATTAATCTTTTGGATAAAAATTAAACTCAATATTGTTTGGCAGCTTTAATATCCGGTGAATGAAGTTTGGCTTTAGAGCATCGACTTAATATCAGTATTTAGCGACTTAACAGCAAGCGTTATTGCAATAATTATTGTACCGGCGGCAACAAGCCCAAGCAAGAGGTAATCTTCGGAGAAAAGACAAAAATTGTAAAACCCCTGAAAGAATACCGCGGCTCCCAAACCGGTTAATGAATCAATAAAAGACGGTTTTCTAAACTTCCCCATTCCTACAAAGAATCCTAAAATTATTCCTATTATAAGATTTGCAAGTGGAATAGTGTACAAAAGTATTGATAGCTCGCTGGTATAATTCCATTCATAAAAAAAGAATACACTAGCGGCTGTAGCATATCCAAGCGAAATTAGAACACCATAAAGAATGCCATCGAAAGGTTTGGTGAGCAAATCGTTGGTAATATATTTATATCTCAATACCAAAAACTTAAAAAATTCGGATAAAAATCCTATTAATGCAAAAGCGAAAAATAAAATTCTGCGTATGCTGCTCGCGTGTTCCAGCCAATAATGCTTAACATAAAATACAGCTACCATCATTGGAATGGCAGCCAAAATTCCAAGGAAATAGGAGCCTGAAAAGAGCCCCCAATCTTTTTTGTCCATGCCTCCTTTGGCAAAAGTAATAAGTATCAGGAATATTGCCGGGGCTACTAATAATGGAATGTATTCAACCACGATGCTTTTCAGTTAATTAATGAATGATAAATATTTGTATAAATTTGGAGCAAAAATATAAAATATTTTGGAAGGAATAGTTATAAAATCAACAGGTAGCTGGTATTTAGTTAAAACTCGTGAAGGTCAGATCGTTAATTGTAAAATTAAAGGAAAGCTTAGGCTGAAAGGGATAAAAACCACCAATCCTGTTGCTGTTGGCGATAAGGTAATCATCGAAATGCCTGAATTGCATGATATTGGCATGATTAAAGATATTTTGCCACGGCATAACCATATTATTCGCAAATCGACCAACCTCTCGAAGGTTTCACACATTATTGCTGCAAACATTGATTTGGCCTTATTAGTAGTTACAATTAAGGAACCTCGTATTGCAACCGGATTCATCGACCGCTTTCTATTAAATTCGGAAGCCTATCATATTGATGCAGCAATAATTTTTAATAAAATTGACATCTATCAACAGAATGATCTCGAAAGACTGCATGAGCTTACCGAAATTTACAACGGCGCGGGTTATCCTACTTTTAATGTTTCGGCATTAACAAAAGAAAATATTTCTGAATTGAAGGATGCGATCAAAGATAAAGTAAATCTTTTTTCGGGCATTTCAGGTGTGGGCAAATCGGCACTGGTAAATAGCATCGAGCCTGGTCTTAAGTTAAAAACAGGAGTTATTTCCGATTACCATAAAAAAGGAAAACACACTACCACATTTCCCGAAATGCATCCCCTTTCATTTGGCGGCTATATAATCGATACACCGGGGATTAGGGAGTTTGGGCTTGTGGAATTCAGAAAGCATGAAATTGCTGAACGATTCCCGGAATTTCGCAGGTACCAGCACGATTGTCATTTTAACAATTGTACACATATTCATGAACCGGGTTGCGCGGTTTTGCAGGCCCTTGAGCAAAAGAAAATTGCCAGCTCAAGGTACGAAAGTTACCTGAGGATTATGAATGATGATTATCTTGACAAAGAACTCTGGGAGTGGGAATAATGAAGCCTGGTATTAAAATACACCCTAAAATTAAATATCCCAATTAAACCTTTTTAAGGCATCTTCGTAATCATTTTCAGACTTTAATACTGTCCCGTTTTTCTTCATCTTACCGCCTTCAAACTGCAATCTCCATAATTCTGGTATTTTCCGAAATCACAATATCTTCAACATCTACCGATAAGCAACCTTCGACGGCTTCATAGATGTTGCTTAATAATTCATCAAAAGAATCCCCTTGAGTAGCGCATCCGGGTATGGCAGGAATCTCTGCCCAAAAGCCGCCTTCTTCTGCTTCGTGTATTACAACTTTTAATTTCATAATCTTGATTTTAATAACAAATCTAACTATTAATCCAAGCTTGCAGCTTTGGACAAAAGTATTATTATTTATGATGACAAAAAACCCCGGAGAATTGCTTCCCCGGGGTGAACTGAAAAAGCCTGTAATCCTTCGTTTTATGAGGTAATCGTTATTGGGTTATTCGTTAATCGTTAATCGTCCCGAAAAGTAGAAAATTTCTAATTTTCGTAACTTTTCGAGCCCGCCTTGCCGCCAGGGCAGACTATTGTTAAGGCGAGGCAGGGATGATCGAAAAAAAATGAAATTAAATCCCGAAGCTTCGGGATGTTTTTTCGGCATTGGTTAATCGTTTATAGTTCCGAAGCGGGTTTCTACACAATCTCTATTTTTCTATGTTTTTTAATTCTCCCTCTATTTTAGGATTAATTTATGAAAAGATATATTTCCATTCAGCATGATTTCTACCATATAAATTCCCGGCTTGCAGTGGTGCAAATCAATCTGGAGTTTATCGCCTGTTGATGCTGCTTCAATGTAAACAACTTGCCCGTGCATATCTCTAACTGTAATTTCTGCCCCTGCCTGCAAACCCGAAATATTAAAAGTTCCATTGGATGGATTGGGATAAACCCGGACATTCTCTAAGCTCAGCCCTGCTATTCCGGTGCTTCCTGCCTTGAATCCGGTAATCGCCGAAAGGCCATGCTCTACAATCATATTCGATACCGTCATCATATACACTTTTTGAAAATATGTAAACAGGAAAGTCAACACCTGTTTTCAAAACTTCTGTAGTGAACGACTTCTTTATGATTAACGCGATAAACAATGGACAATCAAGTTGATAGAAATTGTTCATATAATGACTATTGTAAACAATCGGATATTACCTTAAAAAATGGGTCGGGGAAATGCAATCATCCCTGTCTCCCGGAGATTCAGACACTCAAAATTTTGGCTACATTTGCGACATGTACCAGCGAATTAAGATGAAACTAAATAAGAGCTTGTTTTTGGGACTGATAATGGTTTTTACTATCCTGCCCGTTTTGTCACTCCAGGGTGAAACCAAAGACACTCTTGCTGCCATTTTATCTTCTGATAAAAACGACACCTGCAAAATTGAATCAATTCTGGATTATGCCGGTGAACTTGCCTGGACAGATGTTACCAAAGCCGTAGAATACACCCGTCAGGCATTGGTGATGTCAGAAAAAATAACATACACAAAAGGTATTGCTTACGCCAAATTCCGGCTGTCGGGTCTTTGTGGTGATTATGATTTTGAACTTTCGGAAAGCCTGTTGTTGCAATCGCTCGGGCATGCCAAAGCTATCGACGACAGTATGCTGATGGCAGGCATCTATTGTTCGTTAGGAAACCTTAAAAGTAATTTTAACTTCCTGGAAGAGGCACGAAACTATTTTCACAAATCTTTGGGAATCTTTTTAAGGCATAAACAAGACTCTTGTACAGCTCTGATATATAATAACCTCGGTGTATTACACGACCTCATGTACCCTGATTGTTTATCGAACGATCATTATTTAAAGGCTTCCGAAATTAATACACGAACGCAAAACCATCAGTGGTTAGCCATGAATTACCTCAATATCGGCATTAATTTTACCGAAATGGGGGAATACGATGAAGGAAGCCGGTATTTGCAGCAAAGCCGGCAGATAGCAAAAAAACATGCTTTTATCCGATTATATCCCTGGGTTTACAATAGTTTGAGTTACTACTATTTCATCATTAACGATTATCAAAGTTCTATCCGTTTGGCTGATACAGCCCTTACATTTGCACGGGAGCAATCTAACCTTTTGCAGGAACGTGATGCCCTGAAACACATGAGCGAAGGCTATTTTGAAGTGTTGGATATTGAAAATGCTCACCATTACCTAAAACAATATGGTGCTGTAAAAGATACAATTAACAAATGCAACCGCTTGAAAAAGATTGATATGACCGAATTGAAGAATAACTGTGATAAAGAAAGTAAGCAACAGGAACTCAAGCATGCACTACTGGCGAATAAACTCCGTCAAAAGGAACTTACTTCTGTCATCATTATTTTAATTGCAGGACTGCTTATTTTTTCGTTGCTGTTTATCTATGTTTTTCAGAAATACAAAATGCACCGAAAAAGCCTGGAACAAAAAAACACGATGCTCGAAATAGAGGCATTAACAAGGGATATTGAATACCGGAATAAAGAGCTGACAACAAATGTGATGTACCTGTTGAAAAAGAATGAATTTATTTCGTCGATCTCCAATAAACTAAAACTTGCTACCGGTGATTCGCATAACAATTATAACCGGGCCATCGAAAGTATTATCGGTGAACTCGACAAGAGTGTTGCGGAGCTGAACTGGGAAGATTTTGAAGTGCGTTTCCAAAAAGTACATGTGGGCTTTTACAACAAATTAAGCACAAAATATCCCTTGCTAACTCCCAACGACCTTCGCCTGTGTGCATTTCTGAAGCTTAATATGACCTCCAAAGAAATTACCGGTATCACCTTCCAATCTACCGAAAGCCTCAAAACAGCACGCTACCGTCTGCGCAAAAAATTGAGTCTCGAACGGCAGGACAACCTCGTTGCTTTCCTCACAAAGTTTTAAGAAATCGCGTTGATGTTCAAAATCCGATGCCCTCTGTTCGTGGTTTGGTTTTTTGATACCGGATTGTACTCCTCCTCTGCGCCCTCTGCCATCTCTACGTTTTACTTTTTTCTAACCACAAAGAACGCCAGGCACGCAAAGAAATTCAAAAATCCACGTCCTTAGTATTTCTTTTCCTTTGTGTACTCTGCGCCCTCTGCGGTTTATTTTTTTCTAACCGCTATGCCCACCAACAAATTGCAGCGAAGCCAACTTACTTAACCCGGTAATATTTTCAAAATGTTCGATTTCGCGCGCTTGTACACTTTTTGTTACCCTGTTTTTTTGCTTTGATTACTTAATGTTACCATAATTATTTAGTAGTCCTGCTTCTATTTGTTTCCTTTGTTCACATAATATTCTAAACATTATAAAAAGCAGGAAAAGTAAATAAGATTACAATATTTAGTAAGCAACAGTTTTTTTGAGCACATTTTTTTTATTTTGAATAATTTAAATATTTATTAACCTAATACTTATGTTATGATGAGAAAATTACTATTGTTATTTACAGCACTTGCATTCAGCAGTATTGCTTTTGCACAGTTAAATGAAGGATTTGAAGGTGCTACCTTTCCGCCCGATGGCTGGACAAATACTACAATATCAGGCCATGCATGGCAGTTGTCAACTTCTACTGCACATGGTGGTTCAAATTCAGCTGAATTCGAAGGAGCTGGTTATTCTGGCGATAATGGTGATTTGATTACACCACGCCTTGATCTTACTGCAAGCGGGACTGATGAACTTACATTTTGGATTCAAAATGAATTATGGTCCCCAGATCAGAATGTTTGTAAGGTCTATATCTCAACAGATGGTGGAACTAGTTGGACTTTACTAGCCACCTACGATACTGATATTGATGCATTTGAACAAAAAACACTAGATTTAGAAACTGGAATAACTCAGACAGACGATGCATATATCAAATTTTGGGGTGAAGACAATTATGGATATGGTGTTTTTATTGATGATGTAGCAGGTCCTGCTCTTTTTATCGCTGCCTGCCCTGCCCCAACAGCCCAAACCGAAATCAATATTACTGCTTCAGGCGCCGATTTAGGCTGGACAGATGCCTCAGGTTCACATTGGGATATTTATGTGGTTGCTACAGGTGGTTCTGCTCCGATTCAGGGTACTTCACCAACTGCTGATGATGTAACAGCTAATCCATATACATACTCTTTAGGCTCTGCTAATACTTCTTACGATTGGTATGTGCGTAGCGATTGTGATGAGGATAATGTGGGTACCAGCACCTGGACCGGTCCAAGTACATTTTTTACCGGGTATTGCACTCCTGCACCCATATCTGTTGACGGTGATGGAATTACAAATGTAACATTTAGCACTGTAAATAATCCAACTGGTGCTGAATCTGGCAATTATGGAGATTATTCGGCAATGGTTGGTGATGTTCAACAAACTGTTACAGTACCAATTGATATCACATTTGAAACGGGCTACACTTATGTAACGAAAATTTGGATTGATTGGAATGATAATCTTGACTTTGATGATGCAGGTGAAGAAGTTTATTCAGGGACTTCGACATCCAGTAACCCAACTACTCTCAATGCGTCTTTTACTGTTCCTGGTTCGGCTGCGCTTGGTAATCATAGGATGAGAATTGGTGGTGCTGATACCGGACCTCCAACACCATGTTATACTGGGAGTTATGCTTCTTATGAGGATTACACGGTTAATGTAACAGCTCCGCCTGCTTGCCCTGCGCCTATCGATTTAACAGAAACAGATATTAAATTGGATGAAGCAACTTTAGGCTGGACTGAAAATGGAAGTGCTACAACATGGAACCTTGAATGGAAAGCAGGTGCTGATTTTACGCCAGGAAATTCTGAAGAGGATGGGTCGGCAATAGTAAATCCAAATCCGACCTATGACCTTACGGGATTAACGCCCGATGAAACATATTACTGGTACGTTCAGGCTGATTGTGCTGCCGGTAGTGGAACCGGACAAAGTAGCTGGACTGGTAGCCAGTTTACCACGCACGATGGCAAAGCAACAAATCCTACGCCTGCAGATAATGCCACAGATATAGCTGTTACGGCTAAAACTTTCGACTGGGACGATGTGCCCGGTGCAGATAGTTACACCATCGATATTGGCACGGCCACAGGCCTTGTAGACATCGTTGATGATGGCACCTGTGCTACAAGTACATATACCTACACCGGTAGTGATTGGGATGCAAGTGAAGATTATTTCTGGACGGTTACAAGCGTTTATACTGCCAAAGCAATTATTGTGGGTACTGAATGGGATTTTACAACAGCTTGTGCAACAATAACGAGTTTCCCGGCAACCGAAGATTTCGAAAATGCCGGTGCTATTCCAAATTGTTGGACGGATGACCCTGCCAATAGCGAATCATGGTTATATGGTACTTCCGCAGGATATGGTGCAACAGCCGACCATACATCAGGTTCAGGGTATCTTGCCTGGATTGATGATTCATCACCTGATAATGCAACTCCCTCAAATCTATTGTCGCCAATTTACAATACCACAAGCCTTACAGCACCACAGTTGGTATTCTATTATTGGATAGGTAGGGGTGAGACAGGTTCAACACTCGATGTGGATGTATATGATGGTAGCAGTTGGCAAACAGGCCAATTGTCGTTATCGGCACAAAATGGATGGTTTGAAGTAACGTTGGACCTTACTACCCACACAAATGCCAATCTTCGGCTTAGGTTTTCAGCTACTGAACAAGTGGGTGATTACGATTGTGATATTTGTATTGACGATGTTACCGTAAGAGAAGCCCCGACCTGCCTCGCCCCAACAGCTTTAA